>Ga0181355_1000339_pt1 | contig 19679 bp, 5 predicted proteins | sample Fa13VDMM15DN_FD_130099 | JGI IMG/M metagenome (GOLD analysis project Ga0181355, IMG submission 130099) | Freshwater viral communities from Lake Michigan, USA - Fa13.VD.MM15.D.N | ecosystem: Environmental > Aquatic > Freshwater > Lake | place: USA: Michigan | collected 2013-09-23 | reverse complement strand
CAAGTCCTACGGCAGTATTACTGTTACCCGTTGTGTTACCTAGTAGAGTATATTTACCAAGACCTGTATTGTAGCTTCCAATTGTGTTGTTGATAAGAGAACCTCTACCAACAGCTACGTTATCCGTACCTGTTGTATTGGTTGTTAAAGCCTGGTCTCCAAAGGCAGTGTTATTTGATGCAACAGTATTTGCTAATAACGCACTACGACCAAAGGCAGCATTACCTGTTCCTGTTGTGTTACATCTTAAAGCACTATAACCTACCGCAGTATTATTCGATGCAGTATTACCTAATAAACTATTAAATCCAATTGAAGTGTTGTTTATACCTACAACATTACAATATAGAGCATTTTGACCTACCGCTGTATTACATTTACCTGTTGTGTTGGAACGTAAAGAAAAAGCACCGATACCGGTATTATAACAACCTGAAGTGTTACTAATAAGTGAACACATACCTAAGGCGGAGTTATATTTTCCTGTTGTATTACATCTTAAAGCACATCTTCCAAAAGCACTATTACCAGCTCCTGTTGTGTTGTATAATAGAGCTGCAGAACCGACAGCGGTATTGCTAGCACCTAAGTTATTTCTTAGAGCGTCAGCACCAATAGCTACTAATCCTGTGTTAGTTGTATTAGCACATAATGCGGCATCACCTATGGCGATATTCGAATTTGCCGTAAGATTTTCCTGCATTGCTCTAAATCCTATAGCTACGTTTACTGTACCTGCAGTGTTTTCTTTTAAGGCTGAATTACCTAAAGCGGTATTATATCCACCACTTGTATTTTTATATAACGAATAAACTCCAACTGCTACGTTATTTACACCTACAGTATTTGCAACCATTGATTTACAACCAACTGCAGTATTTCTTATACCAGTGGTGTTAAATACTAAAGCAACATATCCAAGAGCAGTATTACCTCCTCCTGTAGTGTTTGCCTGTAGGGCTCTATGTCCTAATGCGGTTGTTTCTGAGGCTAGGTTGTTTTGAAGAGAGTAACTACCTAGTGCTGCATTTTTAGTTCCGGTTGTATTACTTCGTAATGCATAAAAACCAACTGCTGTGTTATTATTAGCTGTATTGTAAAGCAAAGTTTTATAACCTAAAGATGTGTTGTTGTTTCCTGTTATGTTGGTGAATAAGGAACCAAATCCTACTGAAGTATTAAATGATCCTGCTGTAGTATTCTCTAAAGAGGCGACTCCAACAGAAGTATTTAATCTCCCTGTTGTATTACATTTTAAAGAATTATAGCCTACGGCTACGTTATTAATTCCTGTGGTATTACTTCTTAATGCACAGAAACCTACTGCTGTATTGTTTGATGCTGTGTTGCAAAGTAAAGCAAGATATCCAATACCAACGTTATTAGTACCTACTATATTATCTCTAGACGCTAAAAATCCAACAGCCACGTTTCTTGTACCTGTAGTATTATTTCTTAAAGCACAGTGACCAATTGCAATATTTCCTTCAGCAATGGTATTACAGAATAATGCCGAGTACCCAACCGCAATGTTTTGATTTCCTGAGGTATTACTTATAAGACTGCAAGAACCTATACTAACATTTTGAATTCCTGTTGTATTACTTCTCAATGCGCAGAAACCGACTGCTGTGTTGTTTGATGCTGTGTTAGAAAATAAACTATAAAAACCTAATGCAGTATTGTTAGCACCGGAAACATTTGAATACATAGATGCTCTACCAAAAGCTGAATTGTATCCACCTGTGGTGTTATTAAATAGAGTATTATCACCAAAGGCACTATTTCGTGAACCTACTGTATTTTTAGCTAGTGTAGCAAAACCTATAGAAGTATTCTGTATACCTGTTGTGTTATCTCTTAATGATTGATTACCTACTGAAGTATTAGCAGTTCCTGTTGTATTGGCTCTTAAAGCACAAAATCCTAGTGCTGTATTACTAGTTCCTGTTGTATTTAAACATAAAGCATTAAAACCTACAGCTGTATTGCCTGATACTGTATTATATCTTAAAGCATCTGTACCTACGGCTATATTAGCAGTACCTACAGTATTGCTTAAAAGTGATGCCCAACCAACAGACGTGTTACTTTGCCCTGTAGTGTTAACATCTAAAGCATAACTACCAAGAGCCGTATTTCTAAGACCAATTGTATTAGATTTTAATGCTCTATATCCTAATGCTGTGTTATCAATACCTGTTGTATTTGATGTTAATGCTATATGTCCTACACCTACATTTCGAGTTCCTGTTGTATTAGCTCTTAAAGCTGCATGACCTAAAGCTGTGTTGTTGTTACCTGTTGTATTATACCTTAAAGCTAAGTGACCTAGAGCTGTATTGTTTGCTCCTGTGTTATCTCCAAGTGCATAAAAACCAACACCAACATTACAACTAGCATTAACGTTGCTAAATAAAGCTCCTTGTCCAATAGCTATGTTTTGACTTCCTCCAGTATTGTTTAATAAAGAGTTAACGCCCATTGTTACGTTGCTAGATCCTGTACTAGTGTTTCTTCCAGCATTAATACCGACAGCTGTATTAGCGCTTGCTGTATTATTTCTTAAAGCATAATCCCCTAGGGCTGTATTGTAACATCCGGATACGTTACATCTTAAAGCTTGAGCCCCAAAGGCTGTGTTTCTTCTACCTACTGTGTTGGATTGCATTGCTGTAAAACCAACTGATGTATTTGAGTCACCGCTTGTATTACTTATTAAATTATAAGATCCTACGGATACATTAGAACCTCCAACTGTATTACTTCTTAATGCACAAAAACCTACTGCTGTGTTGTTTGATGCTGTGTTATCTTCTAACGCTCTAAAACCAAGTGCTGTATTATTTGCAGAGGTTGTATTAGCATTTAAAGTATTAAAACCTAAAGCAGTATTAGAATTACCTGTTGTATTTCCAAACAATGAACCTCTACCAACAGCAACATTATACTGTCCTGTTGTATTAGAAGCTAAAGCACTTGTACCTAATCCTGTATTACAACCTCCAGTTGTATTGCTCTTTAATGAAGAATAACCTAAAGCTGTGTTTTGTGTTCCTGTTGTATTATTCCTAAGAGCACAGAAACCTACTGCTGTATTGTTTGAAGCTGTATTGCATAAAAGAGTATAAGTACCTAGAGCTGTATTGTATCGACCTGTTGTATTGCTTTGTAACGCACTAACACCTACTGCTACGTTAAATCTTCCTGTTGTATTAGAATAAAGAGCATTTAAACCTAATGCTGAGTTATTGTACCCAATTGTATTAAATTTAATAGCATTTCTACCTACTGCTGTATTATTAAATCCTGTTGTATTGCAAGCTAAAGCAACAGAACCTAATGCTGTGTTGTCTGATGCTGTGTTACAGAGTAAAGAATATACACCTACTGCAGTGTTGCTTGTACCAACATTGTTAGCAAATAAAGAGCTTCTACCAACAGCCACGTTGTTTGCACCTGTCGTATTATTTTCTGCTGCTCTATACCCAACAGCTACGTTATTTGTACCTACAGTATTAAAATAAAGGGCAGATTGACCAACCGCTGTATTATGGTCTCCTGTTGTATTTTTATTTAAAGCAGCAGAGCCTACCGCTGTATTATTTTTACCTATTGTATTATTTGCTAATGTAACCCTACCTACACCAATATTATCTGTTCCTGTTGTATTATTTCTTAATGAATTATATCCTAAAGCAGTATTATTAGATGCCGTATTCTTATATAATGTACCATATCCTACTGCTGTGTTGGCATTAGTGGTTAAATTATTAAATAATGAATAAGCACCAATAGCTACGTTTCTAATACCAGTTGTATTAAGTGCTAGGGCTTTTTGTCCCATAGCTACGTTAGCTATTCCTGCTGTATTACTTCTTAATGAACAGAAACCAACTGCTGTGTTGTTTGAGGCTGTGTTGAACAATAAGGATTGATGACCTATTGCTGTATTATTGATGCCTACAGTATTACATAATAATGTAGATGTTCCTACAGCTACGTTGGATGCTCCTGTAGTATTTCTTAAAAGAGCATTTACGCCTAAAGCAACATTACTACCCCCACTTGTATTATATTGCAGTGCTGAATATCCTAAAACTGTGTTATAACAACCTGTACTATTACACAACATCGCACCTCTACCTACCACTGTATTTTGGGCTCCTACTGTATTATCTCTTAAAGCAGTATGTCCTACTGCTGTGTTATTTGTTCCTGTTGTATTACTTCTTAATGAACAGAAACCAACTGCTGTATTGTTTGATGCTGTGTTTTGACGAAGAGCATATACACCAATTGCTGTATTATTTTGTCCTAGAACGTTAGTTCTTAAAGCAGCATATCCTACAGCTACGTTACAGTTTCCTGTAGTATTACAGGATAAAGCTACATGTCCAAAAGCTTGGTTGTATCTACCACTAGTATTAGATTGGAGAGCTTGTGCTCCAACAGCTGTATTAAATCCGGCTGTATTATTAGATAATGAATTAAAGCCTACAGCTACATTTGCTTGTCCTGTTGTATTAGCTACTAAAGCATTAGATCCTACTGCTGTGTTTGCAACTCCTGTTGTGTTACTTTCTAAAGCACTTCTACCAACAGCTGTATTATTAACACCTATTGTATTTACATTTAAAGCACTTCTTCCTACAGCTGTATTGCAACCACCTATAGTATTATTTCTTAGAGAATATAATCCTACAGCTACGTTATCTATACCTGTTGTATTATACCTTAAAGCCTTAAATCCAAATGCTGTATTGTTTGATGTTGTGTTAGAATAAAGAGATTGATGTCCTACAGCAGTGTTATTATTCCCAACAGAGTTACATCTCATTGAGTTTTCACCAATAGCAATATTGTTATTACCTACAGTATTAACTAATAAAGCAGCAATACCAAAAGCATTATTTCCGGTTCCTGTTGTGTTATCTCTTAAAGCGTAAGCACCAATTACTGTATTAGTACCTGTTGTATTGCTTCTTGATGCACAGAAACCTACTGCTGTATTGTTTGATGCTGTGTTGGCACGTAAAGCATAGGTACCAACTGCTGTATTATTAACTCCTACTGTATTAAGGCATAAAGTTTCATCTCCTACTGCCGTATTATTAGCACCTGTTGTATTATTTCTTAAAGAATAAAATCCTAAAGCCGCATTATATTTTCCTGTTGTGTTATTTGCTAAAGCACTAACACCAACTCTTGTATTAGTTGAAATACTTCCTCCTCCCTTACCGATATTAACACTATTTACTAAAATATCACAGCCTGCAACTTCAAATTTTGCTGAAGGTGATGAAGTATTAACACCAACATTTCCTCCTGAATAATAGATATTACCTGCCGAACCGGTCCAAACTGAATCTCCTGCATTGAGGGCATAAGAGGCCGTAGCTGCATACGATGCAGAGACTGCATTACTGATTGATCCAGAAAAAGACCCTGTAAAAGATTGTGCTGTCACTCCTCCCGATACGCGGGTAGATCCGGAGACAATAAGACCATTTTTAATTACAAATTCATTAGCCATAAGTATACCCGTTCACTGTCCGGGGTAGGTGTTTGTTATAAATAGTTAGAAGTACCTAACCATGTAATTAATATCGAAAGGAGTTATCCCTGAGTTTGCGGCTGATAGCCAGGTTGGTGCTCCGTAGGTTATCGCAAAGCTTATTGCGGAAGTGTTACCGATGTCTGTCGTAACTACTTCATTGATGACAGCACTTGCTGCTGCAAGAGAGACCGATACCATTATAGTTCCAACTCGCTGGTTTGCACCTGTTGATGCGTCTTTTATAACATAATCTACGAAGGCAGCGTAGGTTGTACCGGGTACGAAAGAAATTATATTAGTTCCCGGGCCTGGACTTAGTAATGCCGGTGCTACTTCGTAGTCTATTACTGATCCGGAGATTGATAATGCTCCTCCGACATGAAGTTGCTGTTGAGGAGAGGTAGTATTAACACCAACAAATCCTGTTGAACCTGTAGCGAATATTCGTATATTACCTGCACCGTCTGAAATGAAGATATTACAGTTTTGAGTACCGAATCCGTTGGCCGAAGCTGAACCTAAGATTACGTTACAAGCACCACTTGTAATACAGATGCCTGAATTAACTCCTAAAGCTGTGTTATTAAATCCTGTTGTATTTGCTCTTAAAGCATAGAATCCGGTAGAGGTATTACCTGTGCCGGTAGTATTTAAACGCATTGCTCCAAAACCAGTAGCTGTATTGTATTTACCGGTTGTGTTAGAACATAACGCAGTTCCACCGACAGCTATACTACCTCTACCTGTTGTATTAGCTTGTAAAGCTTCAGTACCTACTGCAGTGTTGATATCACCTATTGTATTGCAAAATAAAGCACCACGCCCTATAGCTGTATTATATGCTCCAGTTGTATTTGATGTTAAAGCTGAATGGCCTATTGCGGTATTCCGTATCCCTACAGTATTGCAAGATAGAGCTTGAGTACCAATAGCTGTATTGTATATTCCTGTTGTGTTATTTCTTAGTGAATAAAAACCTACACCCACATTACTACCAGCTGTGTTACAGAATAAACTTTGATATCCTACAGCAACGTTTGCTCCACCTGCATTGTTGTATCTTAAAGCATTAGTACCTATAGATACGTTTTTAATACCTGAAGTGTTAAGTAGTGAAGCAGCTATTCCTATAGCAGTGTTAGAATTACCGGTTGTATTATCTCTTAATGAATAGGCACCTAAAGATGTGTTAGATGTTCCTGTTGTATTATTTCTTAATGTTCTATAACCAACAGCGGTATTGTTTGATGCTGTATTACATAATAGAGCTAAATAACCTACAGATGTATTGTTTGCTCCTACTACATTACTAAAAAGTGATTGATGTCCTATTGCTACGTTTCTTGCACCAGTTGTATTATATGCTAATGATTGTACTCCAAGAGCTGTATTGACAGTTCCTGTAGAGTTATTTCTCATAGAATAAAATCCTATCGCTGTATTAGTTGAAGCAGTATTACATCTCAATGCACTAACACCTACTGAAGTATTATAAGAGCCAACAACATTTGAATTAGACGCTGTGTGACCTATAGCAACGTTTCCTCTTCCTGTTGTATTAGAATTTAAGGCATTTGTACCAACTGCTGTGTTAATATCTCCGATTGTATTTGAAGCAAGAGCGTTAACACCAATTGCTGTATTTGGTGTTCCTGTTGTATTGTTTCTTAATGCACAGAAACCTACTGCTGTATTGCTTGATGCTGTGTTAAACACTAAGGCATTATATCCTAAAGCAGTGTTATTTGAACCTACTGTATTAAAATATAATGCTTGATAACCTACTGCTGTATTTTTAGCACCTGTTGTGTTTATTCTTAAGGTTGTGTGTCCTAAAGCAGTGTTAGCAGCGCCTGTTGTATTGCTTCTTAATGCACAGAAACCTACTGCTGTATTGTTTGATGCTGTGTTTAAGTATAAAGCGTTATGTCCTAAACCAGTATTGTTATTACCAGTAACATTACACATTAATGCTCTATACCCAAAAGCATTATTATTAGCTCCAGTTGTATTAAACCCTAAAGTTAAAACACCGACAGCATTATTTACACCACCAGTTGTATTATTGAGTAATGAGTATAAACCAATAGCTACGTTTTGTTGACCTGTTGTATTTGCATTTAATGCTTGTTTACCTATTGCAACATTACCTATTCCTGTTGTATTATATCTTAAAGCATAAGTACCTACCGCTGTATTATTAGCACCAACTGTATTAACCAATAAAGCATTTTTACCAATAGCTATGTTATTAATACCTGTAGTATTATCTCTTAAAGAATTAACCCCTAAAGCTACATTACTTGTTCCTGTTGTATTACTTCTTAATGCACAATAACCTACTGCTGTATTATTTGAGGCTGTGTTGGCGAATAAAGAATAGAAACCTAATGAAGTGTTATTTGAACCTCCACCACTGCATCTTTGTGAATCATATCCTACAGCTACGTTATTATTTCCTGTTACATTACCGTAAAGTGCCGTTCTACCTAATCCAACATTTTTTGTACCTGAGGTATTATTTCTCATTGCTAAGAAACCTACTGCTGTGTTGTTTGATGCTATGTTACAAAATAAAGAATACCTTCCTAAGGCTGTGTTATTAGCACCTACTGTGTTAGCCTCCATACTACGATACCCAACTGCAGTATTACCTGCACCTGTTGTATTAAGTATTAAAGCTCTACTCCCTAAAGCTACGTTGTAGCTTCCTATTGTATTACATCTTAAAGAACCATAACCTACAGCTGTATTTCTAGTACCTATTGTATTAGCTTGCATTGATGTTCTACCAACAGCAGTATTGTATATTCCTGTTGTGTTAGTTCTTAATGTGTAGAAACCTACTGCTGTATTGTTTGAGGCTGTGTTATAGAGTAAGGATAAATGTCCTACAGCGGTATTTTGTTGACCAGTTATATTACAGAATAAAGCAGTATGTCCTATAGCTATATTGTTGGATGTTGTGTTATAACGTAAGGAATTTGTGCCAATAGCAATGTTTTGACTACTTGTTGTATTGTTTCTTAACGCACTATTACCAACTGCTATGTTATTATTTCCTGTAGTATTACTAGCAGCTGCCCCGTATCCAAAAGCATTATTATTACCACCTGTAGTATTTGAAAGTAATGCAACGTAACCTAATGCCGAGTTTCCACTAGCTAAGTTAGAAATTAAAGCTCTACCACCAACAGCGGTTGATTTGATACCTGTTGTGTTAGAACATAAGGCAGCCCAACCAACTGCAGTATTGCTAAATCCTGAAGTATTAGAGTATAGAGCTATAACTCCTACAGCGGTGTTTTGAAATCCAACTGTATTATTTCTTAAGGAGCCATATCCAACAGAAGTTTGGTTAACACCTGTAGTATTGTTTTGTAGTGAGTTAGTTCCTACTGCTGTGTTAGATGTTCCAATTGTATTATTTTTTAAAGCATTTGTACCTACTGCTGTATTTAATATACCTGTTGTATTAGCACATAAAGTACTAGTACCGACTGCTGTATTGTCTGATGCTGTGTTAGTATTCAAAGCAAAATTACCAACAGCTGTATTATTACCACCGGTAGTATTAGTAAATAAACTATTTGCACCAATAGCCACATTGCAATTACCTGTAGTATTATTATATAAAGAAACCCTACCAATTGCCGTGTTTGATGAACCTGCTGTATTGAATAATAGAGAACTTACACCAATACTTGTATTGAAGATACCGCTTGTATTAGAATATAATGCTTGAACTCCTACTGCAACGTTTTGACATCCTGTGGTGTTGTTATGTAATGTTGTTGAACCTACTGCAGTATTGCTTCCTCCTATAGTGTTCTTTTGTAAAGAGTAAATACCTATAGCTGTGTTACCGATACCGGTTGTATTTAATCTTAAAGCATTAAAACCGGTTGCTGTGTTGGATGAGGATTTGTTGCAGAATAGGGCATAGGCACCTACAGCGGTACTTTGAGTACCAGTTGAATTTGCGTATAGTGAATGGTATCCTAGAGCTGTATTGAAATTAGCTGATGTATTATTAAAACTGGCATATCTACCTACAGCTACGTTTGCTTTACCAGATGAATTATTTCTTAGTGCTCTTTGACCAACAGCCACGTTATAACTACCTGTGGTAGTATACACCATAGCTCTTTCACCTATAGCAACGTTTTGATTTGATGTTCCTGCTGCGTTTAAGGCTTGATACCCCATAGCAGTATTTCTTACACCTGTTGTATTACTACCTAAAGCACTTGAACCTACCGCGGTATTACAAACACCTGTTGTGTTGTTTCTTAAAGCACTAGGTCCAATAGCAATCAAGTTACTTGCTTGGTTTTGATTTAATGCTGCAAAACCCATTGCAACATTATATGTACCTGCTGTATTTGCCTCTAAAGCAGAGTTACCAACAACAGTATTTCTTTCACCGCCTATATTACAACGCATTGCACTGTAACCTACTGCAATGTTTTGACGTCCTGTTGTATTTACTAATAATGTAGCGGCTCCAAGAGCAGTATTACAACATCCTGTAGTGTTTACACATAAAGAATATTTACCAAGGGCTGTATTACTAGTACCTACTGTATTAGAGTATAAGGCTTTCATACCTACACCTGTGTTATCAACACCAGTTGTGTTTGATAGTAAAGCATTATACCCTAAAGCAGAATTTTTAGTACCTATTGTGTTATTACGTAGACTATTTTTACCAACAGCAGTATTAAAAGCACCAGTTGAGTTATTTCTTAATGAACTATAACCTACTGCTGTATTATCTGATGCTGTATTACATAAAAGAGCAGCATTACCAATAGCAGTATTTCTACATCCAGATATGTTATCTCGTAATGAGTACGCTCCAAAACTAGCATTATCAACACCTGCTGTACTACGGAATTGAGAACATAAACCAACAGCAACGTTTACAGAGCTTGTTAAGCTACAGAATAAAGAAAATAATCCTACAGCAGTGTTTCTATTACCCGCTGTATTTCCTTGCATACTGTAAGTACCAAGAGCAGTGTTACAAATACCTGTTGTATTACCTCTTAATGATGCAATACCTAATGCTGTGTTATCACAACCTGTTGTGTTTAAAGCTAAAGAACATGAACCTACACTTGTATTATTAACACCTGTTGTATTACTAGTCATTGACTTATAACCTATACTAGTGTTATTAAGTCCTATTGTATTACTAGCTAATGATTGGTCTCCTACTGCAGTATTATTTACACCCGTAGTGTTACTACCTAATGCAATTCTACCTAACGCCGCGTTATTAGTTCCTGTTGTATTACTTCGTAATGCACAGAAACCTACTGCTGTATTGTTTGATGCTGTGTTAGCATATAAAGATTGGTATCCTACTCCAACGTTATTTACTCCTACTGTATTATTAGGTAATGAATTTACACCGATGGCGGTATTAAATACCCCTGTTGTATTAAGTAGTAAAGCACTATACCCTAAAGCAGTATTATTACCTCCAATAGTATTACATCTTAAAGCAAGATTACCTACTGCTGTGTTTCTGATACCTATAGTGTTTATTCTTAAAGATTCTTTACCTACAGCTACGTTATGTATTCCTGTTGTATTAGATACTAATGCAGAATCACCAATAGCAGTGTTATTCGAACCAATTGTATTACATCTCAAGGCATAATAACCAACAGCGGTATTACTTCTTCCTGTTGTGTTAGCTCCTAAAGACCTAAATCCTAAAGCAGCATTAGCATACCCTGAAGTATTACATGCAGATGATTGGAAACCAACTGCTGTATTGTTTGATGCTATGTTATTATATAGAGCACCAGTACCGACTGCGGTATTACTTGAACCGGTATTTTTCTGTAGAGCACTGTCTCCAATAGCAATATTACTATTTCCTGTAGTATTACAAATTAAAGTAGCGTGACCTAGGGCCACGTTACTACTACCAACTGTATTGTTACATAATGATAAAACACCTACTGCTATATTAAAATTGCCAGTTGTGTTACTTTTTAAAGCAAATGTACCTAATGCTACGTGTCTTCTACCTGTTGTATTACCATAAAGTGCAAGAGAACCAAGACTAGTGTTATAATAACCTGTTGTGTTTAAAAGCTGTGAACGAAATCCTACAGCCGTATTATCAGTGGCATTTGTATTTGACTGTAATGCATTTAAACCAACAGCAGTGTTTCTAACACCAGTTGTGTTTTGAAATAATGTATAAGAACCTAAAGCGGTATTACCGCCACTGAGTGTATTTCTTAATGAGAATTTACCTACAGCTGTATTATCACTACCTGTTCTATTACAAAGTAATGCGTTATGTCCAACAGCTGTGTTAAATACACCTGAAGTGTTATAAAATGAGGATTGATGTCCAATTGATATATTACCGTATCCTACTGTGTTACAACATAAAGCACCATAACCTAAAGCAGCGTTCCACTGTCCTGTAGTTGTACCTTTTAAAGCACAAGCACCAACAGCTGTATTATATCCGACAGTTACAGCATCAAGAGCGTAATGTCCTACAGCTGTGTTAAAGCTTCCTGTTGTGTTTGTAAAAATTGTTCTTCTACCTAACGCGGTATTAGCTTGACCTACTGTATTGCATGATAAAGAATTTCTACCAACAGCAGTATTATTTGTTCCTGTTGTGTTGTACCTCAAAGCACAAGTACCGACTGCGGTATTATTTGAAGCTAAATTACTAACAAGTGCTCCATATCCTAGCGCTGTATTAAAATTCCCAGTAGTGTTATAAAGTAAAGTATTAACTCCTATACCTGTATTTGCTATACCTACTGTATTAGAAACTAAGGCTCGACATCCAACAGCTGTATTTAATGTTCCTGTTGTGTTATTTCTTAAGGTACTAAAACCTACGGCTGTATTGTTTGATGCTGTGTTACATAGTAATGCTTGTACACCTAAACCTACGTTATTTCCTCCTATTGTATTATATCTAAGAGCATTTCTTCCAACAGCAATATTAAACTGTCCTGTAGAATTGTTTCTTAGAGCTGAAACACCCATCGCTGTGTTAGCATACCCGCCTGTGTTATATAACATAGACTGCATTCCCACTGCAACGTTATTATATCCCGTAGTGTTATTATTTAAAGAAGTAAATCCAACAGCAGTATTTTGATAACCTACTGTATTAGATGTTAGAGAGTATCTACCTATAGCTGTATTACTATTTCCTGTTGTGTTGTTTTTTAATGAGTCATTTCCTAATGCTGTATTTCCTGTTCCTGTTGTATTACTTCGTAAAGCACAGAAACCGACTGCTGTGTTGTTTGATGCTGTGTTACAAAGTAAGCTAAAAGCACCAACAGCTGTATTACAGTTTCCTGTTGTGTTACATAGTAAAGCACTAATACCAAAAGCAGAATTTTGTGTTCCTGTAGTGTTTTTTCTTAAAGCATTAACACCAGTGGCAGTATTATAACTAGCTGCGTTATAAAATAATGCACTAACACCTATAGCTGTGTTGTTAAGACCTACTTGATTATATTTCAAAGCTTCACTACCTAAAGCAGTGTTATTATATGCTACAGTATTTCCTTGGGCGGCATTATTGCCTATCGCGGTATTATTTGTTCCTGTTGTATTATTTATTAATGTTCTAAATCCTAAACCTGTGTTAGCTACTCCTATAGTGTTAGATAACATAGCACCACATCCCATCGCTGTGTTGTTTGTACCTGTTGTATTAGCTCTTAATGCGCTAAAACCAACTGCTGTATTGTTTGATGCTGTATTTAAACAAAGTGTAAATGTGCCTAATGCTGTATTGTTAGTCCCAACTGTATTAGTACGAAGTGAGTTTACACCTACCGCTGTATTGCAACCACCTGTTGTGTTATAACGAAGTGAATAAAAACCTAATCCTGAGTTGTAATTACCGATTGTATTATTTCGTAAAGAATTAGTTCCAACTGCAGTGTTATATGTTCCTGTTGTGGTGTTTACTAAAGATCCAGCACCAACGGCTGTATTATTTGATGCCTTATTATAGAGTAGAGCATTAGTTCCTACAGCGGTGTTATTAATACCAACAGCGTTTTGTTGTAAAGCAGAATATCCTATTGCTGTATTACTTGCACCTGTTGTATTAGCAAATAAAGCTGTTCTACCAAAAGCAGAGTTTCCTGTACCTGTGGTATTGTTATATAAAGTTCTATCACCTACTGCTGTTAAGTATCGGGCAGTACTTACTTGTAAAGCTCTAGCACCTATAGCTACGTTTCTGCATCCTGTTGTGTTTGAAAATAATGCACAATAACCTAAAGATACGTTAAGTGTTCCTGTTGTGTTACATGCTGATGCTTGACTACCTACTGCTATATTATTTGATGCCGTATTAACATTTAATGCATTTTCACCAATAGCAATGTTATTATTTCCTACTGTATTAGATGAAAGAGATAAAGCACCTAAAGCAACGTTGGAACTACCTATTGTATTATTTCTTGATGCATAAAAACCTATTGCTGTATTTCTAACACCCGTTGTGTTTGAAAATAATGCTAAACTTCCAACAGCGGCATTACATGTACCAATAGTGTTTGCTAGAAGTGCGTTATAACCAACCGCAGTATTTTTAAAACCTGTTGTATTAGTAGTTAAGGAACCATAACCAACTGCCGTATTAGAATTACCTGTGGTATTATTTCTTAAGGCTGAAAGACCTAAAGCTGTATTTCTGTAACCAGTAGTGTTACATCTTAAAGTATTAACACCTATTGCTGTATTATAGTTACCTGATATGTTAGCAAATAAACTTCTATAACCAATAGCTGTATTATAGTTACCTGTTGTATTAGTTGTTAGTGAATCATAACCTAAAGCAGTGTTAAATCGACCAATGGTATTTGCACGCATTGATCTAAAACCAACCGCTGTGTTGTAAGCGCCTGTTGTGTTATTCTCTAAAGCACAAGAACCAAGTGCGGTTTGAGCTTCTGCTTTATTATTTAGTAAAGCTCTATAACCAACTGCTGTATTGTTTGAAGCTAAACTACAAAGTAAAGCACCGTTTCCTACTGCTATGTTCTTAGTACCTGTTGTATTAGAGAATAAAGCACATTCACCTAAGGCATTATTTTGAGTACCTGTTGTATTCCTACATAGTGCATTATGTCCAATTGCTGTGTTTGCATTAGCTGTATTGCAGAATAATGATCTATAACCAACTGCTGTGTTTCTACTACCTACTATATTATAGTTTAAAGATTGATTTCCTACTGCTATGTTATTAATACCTGTAGTATTTCTTAACAAAGCATTTCTTCCAAAAGCAGAGTTACCACCTGCTGTTGTGTTATATAGTAAAGATTGGAATCCTACTGCTGTATTTTCACTACCGGCTGTGTTTGAGTATAAACTCTTATGTCCAATAGCAATATTTTGAATACCTGTTGTATTATTTCTTAAAGCACAAGAACCTATTGCTGTATTATTAGTACCTGTTGTGTTATTTGTTAAAGCATAACCACCCACCGCAGTATTACATCCTCCAGTTGTATTAGCATATAAAGCATTAATCCCTACTGCTGTGTTTACAGTACCGGAAGTATTATTTCTTAAGGCCTGAACTCCAAAGCCTGAATTTGCTGTACCTACTGTATTATAAAATAAGGAGTTAAATCCGACTGAAGTATTAAAAACACCGGTAGTATTTTTGTTTAGAGAATTAGCACCGACTGCTGTGTTTCTGCAACCTACTGTATTACAGAATAAAGCATTACTGCCTACTGCTGTATTACTATACCCTGATGAATTAGCTCTTAACGCAGAAACACCAATAGCTGTATTATTTGCTCCTGTAGAATTGGCTGCAAGTGTAAGGTATCCAACAGCAGTATTGCTTGAAGCTAAGTTGTTTCTTAAACTATAATGACCTACAGCAGTATTCTGAGTTCCTGTGATAGTATATCTAAGAGCAGCATATCCAATAGCTACTTGATTACTAGTTCGTATTCTGAAACCAGCATTTAAACCTATAGCAACATTACAGTTACCTGTAGTATTATATATTAGTGCACCATTTCCTAAAGCTACATTACCTGCTCCTGTTGAGTTTGATTGTAAAGCACTTGCACCTACTGCTGTATTATTTGCGGCTGTATTAGAAACTAAAGCACAAATACCAACTGCTGTATTTGCTGTTCCTGTTGTATTAGCAAATAAAGATTTATAACCTACTGCAACATTATTTGAGGCTGTGTTACAGTATAAACTGTATGAACCTAAAGCCACATTATTAGTTCCAACTATATTTGCAAACATAGCACCGCCACCTATTGCTATGTTTCTTGTTCCTGTTGTATTACTAAATAAACTAGTATTACCTATTCCTACATTACTATTTCCTATTAAATTATTATTTAAAGCACCAGTACCTACAGCTATGTTTCCTCCACCTCCTGTATTTGATGTTAAAGCACCAGTACCTACGGCTGTATTTTTTTCACCAGAAATGTTAGCAAATAAAGCACTTACTCCAACGGCTGTATTGCAAATCCCTGTTGTATTCTTATATAAAGTACTTTTCCCAAAAGCAGTATTACAGCATCCTGTTGAGTTAGTTTTCAAAGCGCAAACACCTACTGCTGTGTTATTAATACCTGCTGTATTACCTAATAAAGAACAAGAACCTACTGCTGTATTATCAATACCTGTTGTATTGTACTGTAATGATCTGTAACCAACTGCGGTATTTAGAATTCCTGTTGTATTATTTAATAAAGCATTACACCCTACTCTAGTATTACTAGAAACACTTCCTCCACCCTTACCAACACTAACTGAATTAAATGCTGAATCTAAGGTAGATGTAGTATTACCGGTAATAGCTAGAGTCGAACCGTTAAAGGTAGCATTTGCTTCACCGTTAATAGCCGGAGTACCTGTAGCTGTTAAAAGGAAATTATCTGTATTGTTGGTGATGTTTACTGATCCTGATACAAATGAAGCAGTTAGTGCATAAGAAGCAGAAATGGCAAACGAGGCTGTACCGAATAAAGAGCCTGTAAATGATTGTGCTGTTACATTTTGAGTAACATTAAGTGAATTCAATGAGGCATCAGACCCCGATACAATCAGTTTTCTCCAATTTGGCATATATATACTCCTTTTGCGGTTAGAAACAGCGACGTTGCTGCCTACTTCCCTTGCGGGCCAACATTAGGTTTGTTATAAATATTTAAGATTTCAACTTACTTGTCGTATTCTTCTCAACAAGTTTTTGAAGCTCCTCTTGTTTTTTAGCTTCTTCAGCTTCTATAGTGAATTGAATGTTCATTATAGCTTCATCAAGTTTATCCTGTAATCCTGCAATCACTCTTGCACTTTTACCAGATATCTGAATAATATCTAGAGATTGTCTTATAATAGCGATTTCTTCCGGGGAAAATCCAATTTCGTAATTCATAATTATTTACTAATAATATAATGGTTTTGAAGCTTTATTACAAGCTTATATAACATTTCAATTGCTTCTCCTTGGAAAGTAGATTGTTTAATCATAGAAAGTAGGAACTGAAGTTCCTCTCTTGTGAGTGAATGATCCTGAGTAACAGGAGATAGGGGTTGTGGTTGGATGATTTGTTCAGAACCAACAATTAGATTGTCTGCTTTTAGTGCCATAAACTTTTATTAACTGTACATATAAATATCCCCGTTTGACGAGTTTACGTATACGTTACCAAAACCATTAGTACCGCCGCCCCATGTCGGGTTTGCAGAAGGAGCACCGGCTGCTGTTTTAGCAGATACTACATATTCGTCGGCAGCTAATGCGGTAGCTGTTCCGATAACGTCGTATGCCATTGCAAAACGGCCGTAAACACCAGTTGCACTAGCCTCTAAGTAGAAGGCAGAGCCTGACCCGGCAGCATTATATTGAGTAACCCATCCTGAATCTGCTAAGGTTGTTGACCCTGAGTTGATGAGAATAAATTTATCCCTTACTGTTAAGTTATCAACATTGGTAAATGAAGCAGTACCAGCAACCGTTAAGTCACCTCCGATAACTGCATTTCCTGTAGTGCTTAAACTACCGAAGTTTACAGTACCTGTGAATGTTGGTGATCCTGCAAATACTAATGCACCAGTTCCTGTTTCATCAGTTACTGCTGCTGCTAAGTTAGCAGATGATGGAGTTGCTAGGAAGGTAGCAACACCTGTTCCTAGGCCGGATACACCAGTTGAAATTGGTAAACCAGTAGTGTTGGTTAAAGTACCACTAGAAGGAGTTCCTAATGCACCACCGTTTAGTATTACTGATCCGGCAGTACCGATGTTAACTGCTAATGCAGTTGAAACCCCTGTACCTAGTCCAGATACACCGGTTGAAATTGGTAGACCAGTTGCGTTGGTTAAAGTACCTGAGGATGGTGTTCCTAATGCGCCGTTAAATGTAACTATACCACCGGCAGTAGATGCATTAAGAGCTAGAGAGGAAGCAACACCTGTTCCTAGTCCGGAAACATCAGTGCTGATTGCAACTGAGTTAGGTTGGATCGTTGCTACACCTGCAGAGTCAACTAAAATATCACCAGAAATCCCTGCAAAAGATGCAGAGGTAAACTGAGAGACTGTAGCGAACTTATTTGAACCATCGTTTACAAAAACCTGCGTTGTTGGAGCGATTGGGGTCAGCTGTGTTACTGGGAATATTGCAGTTGCGGTTACTCCGGTTAACCCTGCACCGTTACCGAAGAACGATCCTGAGAAAGAACCTGATATTGATACACCAGATGCACCAGTGGTCGCTAAGATGTTACCAGTACCGTTGATTGCAGTAGTTGATAAGTTTCCAACGGATCCACCGCCGATTACGACCTGACCTAATGTCAGGTTGTCTACCTGTAAAGCAGCGAGTGCTGCACTACTACCGGAGACTATTACTTTCTTCCAACTTGCCATAGTTTATATTGATTATAAATAGTTACATACCAAAGAAAAAATCTCCTGAGGCGGAGTAGTAAAGTCCACCGGTTACTGGAGTTGGGATGTCTATTCTTGCTTCTAATACTACTACTCTTTCAGCATTAATCTTTAACATTTCTACAGAACCGGACTGTACTAAAAAGAAATACGGTACTGCTGCTCCGGGACCTATCTGAACAGAAGCTGTGATTGACCCAGTCGCTATAAAATTTGTAATTATAGGTGATGATGGAGCAGAGGCAGTAACAAATAAGGCGTTACTGACTGCATCGTACATTACTACCCGTACGTTTGCAGAAGGGGAATATGCTAATGCAAAAGAGGGAACTTGAAATAGCGGTGCATTAATGTTTAAAACACTTGTATTAAAGTCAACTGAAGTTGCATTATTTACTGCTAGGTTTCCATAGATTCCGGTTGATCCTGTAGTTATTACAGATCCGGAGATTAATACTGATTGTGTTAATGGATTAACGAAGGATGCTGTACTACTAAATGAAGAACTGACTGCATTTAAAACGTAAGAAGCAGTCTGAGCTAAGGTTACATAGGAAGCAGTTTGAGCTAATACAACGAATGAAGCAGTAGAAGCAAAGGAACTACTTACGGCATTTAGTACATACGACGCAGTTACTGCTACTGATGATGATAGAGCGTATGAAGAACTTATACTAGACCCTGCAATATCACTGTAGGATGCACTAAGAGCGTAAGAGGAACTTATACTAGTTACTGCGGTATTACTGTGAGAAGAGCTTAAAGCATAAGATGCACTAAGACTAAAGTTTGTATGAGATGAAGTTAGTGCAAATAATGCATAAGAAGCAGTTACTGCATAAGAGGCAGTAGCTGATGGGTTAAAGTTTTGAGCAAATGAAGCAGTTACAGCAAAGAATGCGTATGAGGCTGTACTTGCAAAAGAAGCAGATACTGATGATCCTCCTGATCCTAGTTCAAGGATAGTCTGATTGTTACCTATCGCTTTTTTTATGTATGCCTTACCATCATAGGTGTTTATAGCAATATCTCCTAAAGCCAACTGATTGACTGAAGGTATACTACCTGATACTCCTATGGGTCTGATTTGCGGCATTAATTCCTATATGCTGTAAAGACGTCTAAGATTGGATCAACGACTGCGTGTCTATGATTCTGT
>Ga0181355_1000338_pt1 | contig 19686 bp, 29 predicted proteins | sample Fa13VDMM15DN_FD_130099 | JGI IMG/M metagenome (GOLD analysis project Ga0181355, IMG submission 130099) | Freshwater viral communities from Lake Michigan, USA - Fa13.VD.MM15.D.N | ecosystem: Environmental > Aquatic > Freshwater > Lake | place: USA: Michigan | collected 2013-09-23 | reverse complement strand
GCTTGATCCCGTCCACGTCAAAGTCCTGATGGACTCGGCGGTCTTGGCGGGCTTTGATGCCAAGGGGATCGTGAACAAGCGCAGTTACGCCCCGTTCCCCAAACCCGAGCCACGCTACGCCGATCCCAAGAAACCGGTGCTTGTCGTACGCGGCAAGGCCAAGCCCGCATCGGGCCCGGGCGGTGGCTCTCTCGACGACATCGAGGAGTCATTGGGGAAAACCCGCGACCCGAGAGACTTCCCACCCACGCAGGATCAGCGTGATTTGGACAGCATCTTCAGCCTCATCCAGCATCGGGACCGGCTACTCGAAGCGGGCGTAGCGAAATCTCCCGGCGCAGAACAGCCCGGAAACTGAGCGAACTCGAGCCTGTATTGGCGAACAGGGACTTGACAAAGTCCAATTCTTATGGTACAATGTACGAAGTACATTGAGCGCTAGGGGGCGGCAATGTACGACACGCCATGGGACTTTCCGACAACTTGTCGGTTTGTTCCAGACCACCAATCTTCCTATATTGGAGAATGTGATGACAGACAACAGACTGATCGAACTGCACAACAACATCGTTGACTACGTGCAGTACTACGCAGACGGGATGCTCACGCTACCCGAGTTCGCCGCCCGCATCGCGGCCATCCACAACGAGCTGACCACCGACAGCCCCCTCGGACTGCTTGACCCCGTCAGCGGGCTTCGCCTCGTTCAGGAGTACTGCGGTGGACCCGTTTGATTTCTTTGGCCCCGGGCGGGCGTGGCGCATCGCGCTACTCATTGCAGTCGTGATCGTGCTGTGTCTCGACCTGCTTGTGTGGAGGCCGCTGTGAGCGACTTTTTTGAATGTGAGTGCTGTGGCGGTGACGTTCACTCCGACCGCTGGGCACTCGGCTACCGCGTTTGTCTCAAATGCGGTGACCTGCTTGCGCAAGATGCCCGGGCTTCGTGGTGCATCGTGCAAGAGTACGGCAAGGGCCCGTACCAGTTTGTGACCGCCGCGTCCGCTCCCCGGACTCTGCTGGACACGAACCAGAAGTGCCCTCGTTCCTAACTTTCCGTCACTTTTGTCGGATTGTTTCTTCCAACCTTTGTATCAAGGACTAAAAATGAAAACTGACGTTAACCTCATTCGCCGCGTGAACTTCGCGGAGACAGTCGATGTTCTGCTCAACGCGGGCGAGAACTCTGTGCATCTCGTTGGCGAGCCCGGTGTGGGCAAGACCGCCATGCACAAGGAAATCATCGAGCGCACGGGATACCGGGGCATCTACATCGACGGGCCCAACACCGACGTGGGTCAGTCGGGTATGCCCATCCCCAACCACCAGAGTAGGACGCTGGACTTCTATCCAGCCGAGTACTACGGACTGCACACGGGTGAGCCCCTGTGCATCATGATCGACGAGTGGACCAAGACTGACGACTACGTGCGTAACACGTTGCACCCCCTGCTCCACGAGCGCAGGCTAGGTAACTTCAATCTCCACCCGGACAGCATCGTCTTCACCACCGGTAATCTGGACAGCGACGGCGTGGGCGACCACGTCAAGGCGCATACCCGGAGCCGACAAACTTGGTTGCCATACATGAAACCGACAGCTAAAGAATGGTGTGCTTGGGCCACCAACAACGGCATGACCGCCGAGGTCATCGCATGGGTACACGAGTACGAGCATTGCATGATGAGCTACTTGGATGGCGGGCAGGAGAAGAACCCGTACATCTTCAATCCCAACGATGCGTCGCAGACTGCGTTCGTGTCCCCGCGCACGCTGGCCAAGGCGTCGCATTGGGTGCAACGCCGTTCTGCGTTATCGGAAAACGCGTTCATCGCCTGCCTTGACGGCACTATCGGCTACGCGGCATCGCGGGATTTGCAGGCGTACATCGAGCTTGCCGATCAACTGCCCACACGGGAGTCCATCGAGACTTCGCCCGAGACGGCGACTGTGCCCACCAGCCCAGCGGCCCAGTGCATCTTGATGTTCAAGGCTGTGGCTGTGGTGAACCGCGACAACTTCGCAACGTGGATGCGCTACGTCAAGCGCATGCCCAAAGAGACACAAGCTGTATTCATTAACAGCTTGCTTGAGATCAAGACCAAGAAGGACTGGGCAATCATCCACCCGAGCTTTGTGACTTGGGCTCGTGAGAACCAGTACATGTTTGCTGGCCTGAAATAAACGACAAATTGTCGGAATGTTTGGAGTAACCAAATGAACAAAGAAGATTGGATCATCCTGCGCCTGCTGATGACAACATCGAAGGCCAACCTGCACAACGACTTGGACGTGGCCCGGTCGGTTATGCACTTGATCAAGAGGTACGGACGAGACGCGGTGAACAACTGCATCGACCAACTGCACAAGGAGAGAAACAAATGAAAACGTTTGAAGTTGAGTTGCGGCGCACAAGTTTTGTGGTCGTGACTGTAGACGCCGAGACTGTTGAGAAAGCTGAGGCACTTGCATTTCAAGAAGTAGAAGGCAAAGGCGACTCAGCGTACGCAAACTGGGAAGTTGAATCTATTGAAGAGGTAGAAGGGAAAACCAAATGAAACGACCATTCGTAACTCAGTATTTCACAGAAAGCGATGCCTCGGGCAAGAAGCCCGCGAGCATGGGCTACGCCGCAAGCGTGGGCGGGGCGCGTAAGAACATGGCGGTGCGTATCGTCATCGGCCAGTACGGTCTAGCCGTCGTGCTTGACCGCGAGTCGCGTGATGTGATCAGCACCATGCGTAGGACCAAAGCTGGAATGTCAATCAAAGATATGGGGGTGCAAGATGTTGCCCAAAAATAAGATGCCTGCTGAGCGCAGGCTCGAACTCGTTCACGTATCACTGATGCGTGACAAAGCGTTCGCGTTCTTCGCGGGCTTATTCATGGTCGGTAAGACGACCATCCTCGACAAGCCAATCACGGCGCGGACCAACGGGCGTGACGTTGAGTACGGGCGTGCGTTCGTGGACGGGCTCACCGACAAGGAGCTTGCCTTTCTTGTGCTTCACGAGAACATGCACAAGTGCTATCGCCATCTCACAACGTGGCGGGCGTTGTTCGACAAGGACAAGCGCCGTGCCAACATGGCGTGCGACTTCGTCATCAACATCCAGTTGCGTGATATGGACCCGCACGAGCGCCTGATCGCCATGCCCCGGGATCGCAAGACCGGGGGGTTCATCGGTTGCTACGACGAGCAGTATCGTGGAATGGATACCAAGCAGGTCTGGGATGCGCTCGAAGGCAAGACGAAAGACAAAGACAAGGGCCGGGGCGGCGCGGGCGACAAGGGTCAGGGTGACCCCGAACAAGGCGACGGAATGTCGGAAAGTTCAGACGATGGCTATGACGCACTCGATGAGCACGATTGGGAAGGCGCACAGGAGCTGTCCCCCAAGGAACAGCAAGACCTTGAGCGTGAGATCGACCGAGCCCTGCGGCAGGGCGGCATCTACGCGGGCAAGATGGGCGGCAATATGTCACGCGACATTGAGCGACTGCTTGAACCCAAGGTTGATTGGCGCGAGGTGTTGCGCCGGTTCGTGCGTACTTCACTCACGGATCGGGACAGCCCGTCGTGGCGCAAGGCGCACAAGCGGTATCTCTGGCAGGACATCATCTTGCCGAGCATCGTGGGTAAGCGTATGAAGTCGCTGGCCGTGGGCATCGACACATCTGGTTCTATCCAAGGCGATCTGCTTGGTGCGTTCATGGGCGAGCTTGACAAGGCGGTGCGTACTGTATCGCCTGATCGTGTGGACTTGATGTATTGGGACACCAACGTGGCTGGGCACGAGGTGTACACCAGCAACACCAAGTCCATCGTTGACAGCACCAAGCCAGCGGGCGGTGGTGGCACGGACCCGGACTGCGTACCTGCGTTCATGCGAGATCGCAAGATCAATCCTGACGCACTCATCATGCTGACGGATGGGTTCATGAGCAGTGACTCCGGCAAGTGGGCGCATCTGTCGTGTCCTGTTCTCTGGTGTGTGATTGGTAACCCGAACGTGTCCATCCCGAAGGGGTCTGTGGTTCGCGTCGAGTGACCCGTGTTAACAAGTTCTTTTATTAGGAGTCGATCATGACTGATCATGTGATTTTGACCATTGGTGAAACGAAGTTCGTGTTGACCACGAACGAGGCGTTTGGTATCGCCAACATACTCAACGGTTCCACGCAGATAACCACTGCGTGGCTGAATGGGAAAAGCAGAAGGGTGTACGGCGAGCCGAAGATGGATGCGGCGCACATTGCCCCGATCAACGGACCACTTCAGCTTGAGCTGGAGACGAACACCAAAGAACGCGAGGCATCGAAATGAAACAGATACCGCTCGATACTTTCTCGGTCAAGTTGAACCGAGAGACTTGGGACCTGCTTGTTCAGGTCCGCACAGAACTCGGGGCCAAGCTCGGGTTTGAACCTACGAACGGCCAAGTCGTTCGTCATCTCATCGCCATTTACTTTGGAGAAGCAAGCAATGTATAACACGTACGGAGCACCATCCCTGTCAACCTATCAGGCGGCATTGGATTGGTACGAAAAAACCAAACCCATTCGTGGGGCAACCACAAGGCCCATCGGCAACAGGCGCTACCACCACTCGGCGTCGATAGACAAGCGCGGAGACAACATCGTGCTGGTCTACGAGCGGCAACCGCTGATCGTGTGGGAGCCTGACTCGACGTTCACGCTTCATGCGCCGTCGTACTACAACGCGTTTCAGGCGTATCGGTTGTGCGGCTGGGGCCCGAGTGGTATGCGGTTTAACTGGGACAGCGGGCGTTTGTTCGTCACACACAACGGCAACAGCACGCATCTGCCTGAAGGTGGGTCGCTCAGGTTTGTGCCAACGAGCGATTCCTCATTTCCAACGTACCAGTGCGTCACCGAACGCAACAGTCTTGAGTACAAGATGCGGCGCGGGGTTGCCAGCAAATTGGCTTCCGCACAATGCGTGGACTTCCTCGCTTGGGCGCAAGTTGTTCTGGCGACAAGCACCCCGGTTGTGTACGAGGAGTGCGCCGAGGCGCGAAGAAAACTTCAGACTGCTGTCGGGTATTCGCCCGAGTTCGTGAAAGAGATGGACTCGCGGCATCAGACGAGTAACAGTCCTGAGGCAGAGCACGCTCGTCGTAAGTGGTATCGACTGCACAACCGGATCAGAGGCCTCCCGTTCCAGTTGACCAACGATGGGAGGGGCTGGATGTTTGCGCCCGCGTGCAGAGTCATGTTGGATCAAATCACTTCGACGGATTACACGAAATGGGATGACGTGCTCAAAGTAATCGCCGGTCACTCAGGTCGGAGCCTGTACACACCGGTGTCTCACGGCAACGGGTTCAGTCAGATGCTGACGCGCCAAGCCTTGGCGTTCGATGAAGTAGTGGAGTTCATCCATAAGCTGATAGCTTGTGTTCATCGAGACACGGTGTTCGAGGTAGTCCCTGTGCGTAGCGGCGCGATGCCGTCTGCGCGTAACTCCGGTTTCTTCCGCGACATGCTGGATGAACCAAAACAAAGCGACAAATTGTCGGAAAGTTCTATTTAACCAAGGAGTCAATCATGAGCCAGGTAAATTTCGAAACCACAACCCTTTCGCTCGCATCCATGGCGATGCTGGTCGAGCTACGCATCAGCACATGGACTGCGCGTAAGCGTGACAACGCGACGACTGAGGAAGTCAACCGATCAAAGAACGCCAACGACGATGCGGGCAGCGTCTACAAGTACCTCATGGCGGGCAGTGATCACCTCAAGAAGATCGAGAAGTACGCGGCCAAGTGCCGGGCGTGGAACGGCCAGCAGACCCTGCCGTGGATGAAGGGCGTGGGCTTGCTCCCGATGGAGAACTTCTTTTCGTATCGAGAGCAGCTCGGCACGATGGAATCCAATTTCAACGGATTGGTTGAAGACTTCATCAAGGTCTACCCATCGCTGGTCAGCGCACAGGCGTTCAAGCTCGGGGATTACTTCGTGGCCGAGGAGTTTCCTCCAGCGGAGTCATTGCCCCGTCGCTTCCGCTTTGAATACAACTTTCTCCCGGTTCCAGAGAAGGGGGACTTTCGTATCAAGTGTGAGGAGCGAGTGCGTCAGGACTTGGCCGAGCAGTACGACAAGATGTTTAACCAGAAGCTGGCCGAGGCGATGCGTGAGCCGTGGCAGCGACTGCACGATGTGCTGCTGCACATGACCGAGCGACTGAGTGACGCGAACGATGGCACTCGCAACATCTTCCGCGACTCCATCGTGAATAAACCGCTGGAGTTGTGCGCCCTGCTGTCCAAACTCAACGTGACCAAAGACCCACAGCTTGAAGAAGCGCGGCGCATGCTGGAAGTTGCGCTCGTCGGTGTAAGCCCTGACGACCTGCGCAACATTCCGTCGGCGCGGGCTGAGCTGAAGTCAAGCGTCCAAGAGATCATCAACAAGTTCACATGGTAAGGAGTGATTCATGTCTAACGTAGAAAGCAAAAACCCCAAGGTCATACCAGACCCGTTCCTGCTTGAACTGTTCAAGCGCGTGGCGCTGGTCAATTCAAACCTCAAGTTTGTGTACGACTTTGTAAATAGTACTCACCAGCCATACACCACGAAGCAAAGCTGCATAAAACGGAGCGACGGCACAAGGGAAACTGCACCGGGGGATTATTCTTTCGGGCAGTACTACGATGTGTACGACAACGGCAAGCCGTGCGGTGTCGTGCGTGTTGACTATCAGTATCAGCGAAACAAGGGGAACGTTTCGATGTACGCCATCAAGTCGCACCTCGTTGAGCGGACGAGTCGCGGGCGTGGCTTCATACGCACGGGTGACGTAGCCAAGGCTGTGGCAAACGCCAAGAAGTACCTACGCGCTCCAACGGATGGGTACGCCTTGTTCAACAAGCTGGCCGAGGCAGACAGCACCATGCGTGATGTTGTGTCAGACTTGATGCGCCCCATCACCCGTGGCAACTTCCTGACAGACATAACGAGTGCGCAGGTACTACTGAATGCTTACATGACCGGACGCCCCGTTGACACCCAACTGGAAAGCGCGATGCGGGCTAAGCTGACATCAGACAAGTTCGACGCCGCGCTCAGCGAGTACTATCTTGCTAAATGGCTTCGGGATTTACCGGGCACAGAGCGACTGTTCGTTCATCGCAACGGCACAAGCTATTCGTTCTTTACATCTAACCCGGACCCGGGCTCTGAAGAGGCGGCGATAACCACGCCGGTTGTGACGGTGGAGTTTGAGGACTTACCCCTCAAGACGCAAGAACGACTCGGTGTGTTGCAACTCATGAAAGACCGTGAGGTAGTCTTGGATGTCGGCATCCGCATAACAGACACCGAGTTCTTCATAAGGCTGTAAGATCAACTGTCTGCCACTTGACCCGCTTCGGCGGGTCTTTTTTTTGCCTGTACTTTCCTCGAACAATCCGACATACTGTCGGTTTGTTTTTGGCTAGGTGTTTCCCCTAGTCATGATGCACTTGACATAGTCTAGTCCTCGTGTTATATTGATCTTCCGAGGACATAAAAGTGGCATCCACTCCCGAGCGAAAAGTTAAGGAAGCTGTAGCGGCGGTGTTGAAGAACAACGCAGTCTACTACTTCTTTCCCCCTGCCAACGGCTTAGGCCGTGCGGGCATCCCCGACATCATCGCATGCTGCAACGGCATGTTCCTTGCCATCGAGTGCAAGGCGGGCAAGGGAGTCACCACCGCACTACAAGAACGAGAACTCTCCCGCATACGCAGCGCGGGCGGGGTAGCCATCGTCGTGCGTGAGAACAACATAGACAGCATCCAACCGATCATCAACCAACTAAGGAAACCCAACCATGAACTTACACAACGCGCTGCGCCGCCTAGTTCCCGAAGAAGTCAAAGCCCTGCTTGAGAAGATTGATTCGCTTGACGACAGCGGCGATAGCGGCGATAGTAGTTCTTATGCCATAAGAAATTTACTGAATAACGGAAGTTTTACGTGGCTTGAGCACAAACTTTTGCGCGAAGCATGGAACCGTAAATCCCGTCGCTACACGTTGCGCAACGCCATGCACATCGTAATCTATGGCGACGTGGAAAAACCTAGTAACCAATTCTATGTCGGTCAAAACGTTCGCACAGGTGCGATATCGGGTACTGGCAGTATCACGTCCGTAGAGCAGACATTTGCGGAGCGGTTGGGGGGTGTGGCCACCCAAAAGAAAGTCAGAAAAGTAGCACCGTATGGTCACCCTTGATTTTGAAACTTTTTACAGCAAGGACTTCAGTCTGTCGAAAATGACGACTGAGGAGTACGTGCGTGACCCTTTGTTCGAGGTCATCGGCGTAGCTGTAAAAGTCAACGATGGCCCGACCGAATGGTTCAGCGGTGACCACGAGGAAACCGCGCAGTGGCTGGAACGGTTTGATTGGGGCAACAACTTCGTGTTAGCCCACAATGCCATGTTCGACGCGGCCATTCTGACGTGGCGCTTTGGTATCCGCCCGAAAGCATGGCTTGATACGCTGTCCATGGCTCGTGCTGTGCTTGGCCCCACGACGAGTGTGTCGCTGGCGTCGCTGGCATCTCACTTCGGGTTGGGTGAGAAGGGCACCGAAGTCGAAGACGCCAAGGGTATGCGCCGTGGAGATTTCGACAGCGATCAACTGCACCGCTACGGACAGTACTGCCGCAACGATGTGGACCTGACGTATGCCGTGTACAAGGAACTCGAAGGCGCTGTATCAACCAAGGAGAAGCGGCTCATTGATCTGACTATCCGTATGTTCAGTGACCCGGTGCTGGTGCTGGATGTGCCGCGCCTTGAGTCGCATCTGACAGAAGTCCGGGAGCGCAAACGCAAACTGTTCGATGACGCGCAGATCACACCTGAAGTCCTCAACAGCAACAAGAAGTTTGCCGCGCTGCTGGAGTCTTTCGAGGTGCTGCCGCCCACAAAGATGAGCAAGACCACGGGCAAGTGGACGTATGCCTTCGCAAAGAGTGACGAAGACTTTACGGCGCTGCTCAACCACGAGGACGAGCGGGTTCAGGCTATCGTGGCCGCACGGCTTGGGGCCAAGTCTACGCTGGAGGAAACGAGGACCGAGCGGTTCATCGCCATTGCCAAGCGCACAGAGAACAACCTGCTGCCCATACCACTAAAGTATTACGCGGCGCACACGGGCCGGTGGGGTGGCACGGACTCCGTCAACCTCCAGAATCTGCCGAGCCGGGGTGAGCGCGGTAACAAACTCAAGCGGTGTATCCGGGCTCCCGAGGGGCATGTGATCATTGACTGCGACTCGTCACAGATCGAAGCCCGGGTGCTGGCGTGGCTGGCGGGGCAGAACGACTTGCTGCTGCGCTTTGAGCGCAACGACGATGTGTACCGGTACATGGCCTCAATGCTGTATAGCAAACTACCTGAGGAAGTGACCCCCGAGGAACGATTCATCGGCAAGACAACGGTGCTCGGTGCGGGCTACGGCATGGGGGCTGTAAAGTTTCAGGCTCAGCTACAGTCCATGGGCAAGGACGTGGACTTGGACACCTGCAAGTACATCATCAAGGTGTACCGGCAGAGCAATCAAGCTATTTCACAGTGGTGGATCAGGCTCAACGATGTGCTGGTCAAGATGGCCGGGCAGCAGCCGCTGGAATCGCTCGATGCCGTCGGACTGCTGGAGTTGTCGGTGCTGGGCATGGGCATCCGGTTGCCCAACAACATGTACCTGAGCTACCCGGAGTTGCGGCGCGAAGCCCTTGGGGAGTACTCGTACAAGACGCGGTACGGGCGTAATCGTATCTACGGCGGCAAGGTGGCCGAGAACATCTGCCAAGCTGTAGCCCGCTGCATCATCGGGGATCAGATGCTTGAGATCGCCAAACGATATCGCGTGGTTCTGACCGTCCACGACGCGATAGCTTGTGTGGTCCGCAAGGAAGAGAAGGACGAAGCAGTTGCCTACGTGGAGAGTTGCATGCGTAAGGCGCCCGCGTGGGCCGAGGGGCTCCCGCTGAGTTGCGAGTCTGGGATTGGAGAAACTTATGGCGACTGCTAAACAGATTGCGGAGACCGCCCGCGCTCGGTTCATGTTGGCTGGATCACTTCGCATGCAGGGGCTTACGTACGCTGCGATTGGAAAAAAGTTGGGGGTCAGCCCAGAACGCGCCCGTCAACTCGTCGCGAGCTTTGATCGAGACTGCACCCGGACGGCACGTTGGAATGGATTGAAGCCACACGAATACATGGCACTGAAACCACTTCAGGACTGGTTGGATTTTTTAACGAAGGAAAGTAAATGAGCAACATCACTTGGTCTTACAGCAATTTGAGCCTGTATCAGCAGTGCCCGAAGAAATACTTTCACCTCAAGGTGGCCAAGGATGTGAAGGAGCCGCCGAGCGATGCGCTCACGTTTGGCAACGAGATTCACAAGATCGCGCAGGAATACATTGAGAACGACAAGCCCATCCCGGAGAAGTTTCAGCGGGAGATGCAAGCACCGCTGGACCGCCTCAAGGCGATCCCCGGACAGAAGCTGTGCGAGAACAAGCTGGGACTCACCGCAGACTTCAAGCCCTGCGGGTTCTTTGATCGCAACGTGTGGTGGCGCGGCATCGCTGACATCATCATTTTGCAGGACGACAAGGCGTACACCGTGGACTACAAGACCGGCAAGTCGTCTAAGTACGCTGACTTGAAGCAGCTTGAGATTCTGTCTCTTGCGATCTTCAAGCACTTCCCCAATGTTAAGAAGGTCAAAGCGGGCTTGATGTTCTTGTTCGCTGAAGACTTCGTAAGAACCGAGTACCTTGCGGAACAGCAGAGTGATCTGTGGGTTTCGTGGGTAGCGGACGTTGGGCAACTGGAGGCATCCGTACAGAACAAGGTATGGAACCCCAAGCCCAACTTTACCTGCCGGGGTTACTGCCCGGTGACATCATGTGACCACAACCAAGGAGCTAAGTAATGAAAACCGCAAAAGCCAAAACCAAAGCGTATCGTATTCGTCGCTATGAGCACAGCCACCCCGGCGCTACGGCAAAAGAAATTGCCAAAGCACTGGGCGTCACCGAGGCGTACGTGTACGTTGTTCGGTCCAAAGAGCGCAAGTCGATCAAGAAGGAGGCAGCACAAGCCAAAAAAGAGGCAACACACGGCAGAGCCGCATGGCAAACCGTCGCGGTGGTGTCTTCATCGGAACCGCTGCCTAAACCAACCAGCAACAAAGAGTACACCCACGTATGGGTAGACCCGAAGAAAATGGGTGAACGCGCTCAAGCTGAGTTGTCAAGACAACTTGGGGCCGACGATCCGGTAAATCACCCAGCCCACTACAAAGTCGGCGGCATCGAGACTATTGACTTTATCGAGGCCAAGGGTCTGAACTACAACACGGGCAACGCCGTGAAGTACATCGCTCGTGCTGACCACAAGGGCAACCGCAAACAAGACCTAGAGAAAGCGGTGTGGTATCTCAGCCGTGAGATCAGCAGCATGGGGGCGTGACATGAACGCCAAAAGAACTAATCCATGGATACCCGTCGGCCATCCCGACTTTGTGTGGACATCGGGCGCTGATGTGCAGAAGACATGGCGCAAGTACGGATGGACGCCGCCGAGCGAGAAGCGGCCTCCGGTTGTGGTTGAGCCCAAAGAGCCTGAGTGGGTGTCGATGCGGAGGGTGAAATGAGCGACTGCAAACACCGCTGGGAAGAAGGCACCAATAAAGACCGCCCAGCGTACCGATGCACCCGCTGTGGGCAGTGGAGGTTTGTATGAGCACTGACGCCCTGAAACTGGCTAATGCGTTGGAAGAAAAAGACTACCCACCGCGCCGAGCAGCCGCCAACGAACTGCGCCGCTTGCATGAAGAAAACGAACGGCTGAAAGCAGCGTCCACAGCACAGCGGCAATGGGTCGGGCTGACCGACGACGAGATCAAAGAAATCATCGGATCGTGGGGCGACACGCCGATCAGAGGGTACACCCGCAAGCTGTTTGATCAGATTGAGGCCAAGCTCAAGGAGAAGAACACATGACCCCACAGACCAAAGAGCTAATCGACAAGTTTGGCGTTGATGTGGTCTTCGACACGATGATCCGGTGCTTGCAGATCGGCAAACAATACGAACGAGAGACGGGTGAGAAGCTGAATTCACAGCATTTGGTGGCTGTGGTGTCGGCGCTGAACGAGGTGAAAAACGATGGCTGACTACGACAAGGTCTTACAGGTCATCAAAGAGATGCGCCCCGCAGCGGCAGCGATAAAGGACAAGCCAGCATCATGGTGGCTGGATCGGCTTGAAGAGGCGGTCAAGCAACTCAAGGAGAACAACAATGGCTGAAGAACAACGCTGGCCCGAGCCTGTTTATCTCACCAAGGACCACGCCATCAACATAACCCTGCGGGACTACTTCGCGGCCAAGGCGATGCAGGGGTTGATACACCACTTTGACTTTGGTACGTTCAAAAATGATCCAATGCGGCTGGCGGGGTGGGCATACGATGCAGCAGACGCCATGCTCAAGGCAAGGGGGCAAGACCCCATGCCTTTGTTCGACGACTGGCCCGGAGGATGGAAGAAATGATTCCAACATTAAATGGACGAGAGGTGTGCATTGGGCTTGTGCGCGTTGAGGGAAGCACGAAAGACCGCCCGGGGTGGGTGTTCAAAGACACCGGGCAACCCGTTGAGCTATCTGATTTGCGTGATAGCAAAACCAAAAAGCGTGATTCCCGCAAGTACCCACCATACACCGCCCAAGAGTGGTGGCTGCAAGAGCGGGACAACCAGCTTGCACTGGCCCAGCTTTATCACGACCGTCTGCACCCCGAACACTACCGAGTGTGGGAGTGCTTGTTTTTGTGGGCAACGCCAGACCTATGGAGAGACCCAGAATGATTGACCCAAACAAACTTCGGTACTTCACCACGGCTGCATGGCTGCGCGGCTACGCACAGGGGCTGGATGAGTACCAACACAAATCACTCATTCATGAGCTCAACCAAGCCGCCGACCTTTTGGATTATGTGTGGGGTCGGTACGTGGAAGAGCAAGACGAAGAAAAGCCCGGAGGTACAGATTGAAATGCCCGTTGTGTGGAGGACCAACTGATGTCGTGCAAACCAAATCAATCGACGGTGTCCCAATCAGACGCCGACACTGCTTTAACGACCACACCTTCCAAACCAAGGAAGTCCCGATCAACGAACCCAAACCAAAGCGAAAACTTCGCAAGAGCGTGGCCGTTCACAAGGATAAACCCAAGACTGCTTGAGCAGGCGCACAAGCAAGCCAAGGCACAACAGATAAGCGAAGCAGAGGAGGCCCTATTTTGACCGCCCTAATTGACTACGCCAGCCCAATGATGCAGATTGAAAAAAGGCTGAAGGAAATGCACAATGAACTGCTGAGTCGAGACTTCGACAAGGCCCAAGAGAGCGCCGTAATGCTGATCGCAGACGCACGGCTGCTGTACAACACGTTATTGCTTATGAAGGAGCAACAAGATGCCATACGTGAACAAACCGCGTCCGTACAAAAAAGAGTACCAGCAACAAATTCAGCGCGGGGAAATACCCGGCAAGCTGGAGCGCCAGCGGGCAAGGCGGGCAATGGACAAACGCGGCATTGACCGCAGCGGGAAGGACGTAGCCCACGTCAAGGCGCTGAGCAAAGGCGGGTCGAACAAGGACGGAGTCCGGTTGCAAGCTCCCTCCAAGAACCGATCCTTCAAACGAAACTCTGATGGTTCAATGAAGTAATGCAAATCCTTGCCAATGAAACGCTGGTCATACAGACCCGTTTTCCCGCACGTATCGTAGAGACGATCCCAGAGAGCAAGGTCGTCAACAACTACGGGGACGGGCGGTACGAAGTAGCCGTACGCTGGGGGCTTCAGGAGGCCATCACACTCAGCAGGCTAAACCTGAAGAACGTGCCCTCCACCATCAAGCGTGACTACAAGTGGCCACGCCCGTTAGGGCTGGAGCCGTTCGACCACCAAAAAGAAACAGCGTCGTTCCTTTCATTGAGGCGTCGCGCTTTCTGTTTTAACGAGCAGGGCACGGGTAAGACTGCTTCGGTCATCTGGGCAGCAGATTACTTGATGAAGATGGGCGTCATAAAGCGGGTGCTCATCGTCTGCCCGTTGTCAATCATGCAGTCCGCGTGGCAGCAGGACTTGTTCAAGTTCGCCGTGCATCGCACCGTTGATGTGGCGTATGGCACCGCAGCCAAACGTAACAAGATCGCCAGTGGAGCCGCTGAGTTCGTGATCATCAACTACGACGGCGTACCGGCAATCGCAGATTTAATGCTCAACAGCAACCCGTTTGATTTGGTGGTGATCGACGAGGCCAACGCCTACAAGAACGCGCAGACCAAACGCTGGAAGCTGATGCGCAAACTGGTGCGGGACGATACGTGGCTGTGGATGCTTACCGGCACACCTGCCGCGCAATCTCCGCTCGACGCGTACGGGTTAGGACGACTGTGCGTACCGGCGCGGGCACCGCGTTTCTTGGGGGACTACCGCGAGTCGGTGATGCAGCAGGTTTCCACGTTTCGCTGGGAGCCGAGGCCCGAAGCAGAGAAGATCGTGTTCGAGATGTTGCAGCCAGCAATCCGGTACACGAAGGCTGAGTGCTTGGACTTGCCCGACGTGACGCACGTCACCCGGATGGCGCCTATGTCGGCAGAGCAACGAAAGTATTACAAAGAGCTGAAAGATCAACTTCTGTTGGAAAGCAACGGAGAGGAAGTCAGCGCGGTCAACGCAGCAGCCAAGATGAACAAGCTGTTGCAGATTTCTGGCGGTGCGGTTTACACCGACACCGGAGCAGTCATTCACTTCGACGTGTCAGACCGGATGCGGATTGTTGAAGAAGTCATCGAAGAGGCCAGCCACAAGGTTCTCGTGTTCGTGCCGTTCAGGCATACGATTGATATGCTATCGGCCCACTTGACCCGCGCTGGCATCACGAACGACGTGATTCACGGCGATGTCGCAGCCCGTAGACGCACCGAGCTGTTCAAGCAGTTTCAGGAGCAGCCTAACCCACGGGTGCTGGTGATCCAGCCGTCAGCCGCCGCACACGGGGTTACCCTGACTGCTGCCAACGTAGTGATCTGGTACGCTCCTGTTACGTCCACCGAGACGTACCTTCAGGCCAACGCCCGGATCAACCGGCCCGGCCAACGCAATCCGATGACTGTTGTCCACATTCAAGGCAGTCCCGTTGAAAACCGGCTGTACTCGATGTTGCAGGGCAACATCAACACACACGAGAAGCTCGTCGATCTCTACAAAAAAGTTGTGGCTGAGGCTTGACAAAGTCTAGATTGCCGCTACAATACAAGTCCCTTCAACCAAGGAGCAACTATGACAGACATGGACGAACTGTCCCAGCAGTACCTTCGACTTCGACAGAAGCGCGAAGTTCTGAAAGAACGCTACACCACAGAAGACGGCGCACTTGAGAAAGAGATGGCCGTGATCGAAGAGCAACTGCTCAACACACTCAACGATTCAAACAGCAACAGCATGAGCACCAACTCTGCTGTGATTATGCGTTCGGTGCGTAAGCGGTACATGCCCACAAACTGGGACGCTGTGTACAAGCTGATCGAAAAGCACAAAGCGTTTGCCCTACTTGAGAAACGTATCCACAACGGTAACATGAAAGATTTCCTCGAAGAGCACCCCGACGAGTACCCTGCCGGGCTGAATGTTGATAGTCGCTACGCGGTGACGGTACGCCGCAAAAACCAAGGAGAATGAGATGGCCAACCAAGTACAGACCTTCAAAGAAAACCTGCCCGTTCATTTGCAGCGCGTTAAGCTGGACGACTTTACCAAGGCGTTCACATCTTCTGGCGGCTCCGTCAAGCGCATATCGTTGCGCGGGCGCGTGTTCCGTCTGGTCGATGGCGGCAAGGAGATCGCCAAGAACACAGAGCCGCATCTTGATGTGGTTATCGTGAACGGTTCTACGACCGTGCAGAAGACGTATCACGCCAAGTCCTATGACCCGGAAGAGACTTCAATCCCCGACTGCTGGTCCAGTAATGGTGAGCGGCCCGACCCGGAAGTAGAAGACCCGCAGTCTTCCAACTGCAAGGAATGCCCGAAAGCCATCAAGGGCTCAGCGGGCGGCACCAAGACCTCGTGCCGGTTCTCTCAGCGTGTTGCCGTTGTACTGGCGAACAATCCGGGCGGTGACGTGTACCAACTGGTGGTACCGTCCAAGTCTTTGTTCGGTGCGGGCGACATGGAGCACATGCCGTTCCTCCAGTATGCTCGCTACGTTGGCAACTCGGGCTTCAACCTGAACATGCTGACCACGCGGTTGACGTTTGATTTGGACAGCGATGTGCCCAAGCTGTTCTTCAGCAACGTCGAGTTCCTTGACGTGGACACGCACAATCTGGTGATTGAGCAGGGCCAGTCCGCTGCGGCAGTCAACGCTGGCAAGCTCTCGTTCAAGAAGAAAGGCGAGACCGCTGCAAGCGCCGAGATGCCTAAACTCGTAGCCCCGGCTGGATCGGCTGCGGCCAAGGTTAAAGCAGCAGAAGCTGCCAAGCCTGAAGCCAAGCCCGCTGCCAAGCCTAAAGCTGCGGAACCCGCGCCAGCCAAAGACACCGGGCTAAGCACTCTTGTTGATGAATGGGGCGACGATCAATGATTGGCTACACACTATATATGCAGCAGGTAAACAAGTCCGCCGACACCAAACGGCTCGGCGTGAGGCTTGGACGACACTGCATCAAGAATAACTTATCCGTGATTGCGCTGGCTAAGGAGTTCGGTGTGAGCCGTCAAACCATCTACAACTGGTTTTCCGGTAAGAACGAACCCGCGAAGTATCACATTCCACGGATCAAAGAGATTCTTGGCCTGTAAAAGTTTGGGGGTGGCTAGTTCGACGGAACGAACGGGGTGCCCGTCAGCCCCTGCCACCCTCCATTTATTTGACGTGCAGATAGGCAATCATGGCGGACATTGATTTGCTAGAAAAAGTCGTACCACAAGTTGACGGGTGGTACTGTGTTCTTGGTTTGTTTCAGGGCGAGATTCGATCCCAGAAATTTTTCAAGACGCTTGACGAGGTGCGTGAACGAGCCGACGAGTTGGTGGCGTTCAAACAAGACGCGTTCTTCGCGCTTGGTAAATTTGAGACAGACGAGAACAGGAGGGCCAGCAACTGCATGATGATGCAGTCTTTCTTCCTCGACATCGACTGCGGGCCGACTAAGGCCACCCCCGACAAGAACGGGCGGGTCAAGGGCTACATTGACCAGCAAGCGGGCATGGCTGCGCTCAAGCAACTGTGCGCCGCGCTCAAGCTGCCCAAGCCGACTATCGTCAACTCCGGGCGTGGCTGGCATGTCTACTGGCCGCTGACCGAACCCGTGGAGCGGGAGAAGTGGCTTGACGCAGCGCACACGTTCAAGAGCCGGTGTTTAGAGAATGGCTTTCACATTGACCCCGATGTGCCAGCCGATGCCGCCCGTGTGCTCCGCATACCCGGCACCAAGAACTTCAAGGACGACCCGGCGCACGATGTCGTGGTGATGCACGAGGCTGTGGCCATCAGCTACGACGCCTTTGTGGCCAAGATTGGCCCGCTGGTTCCACGCAAACCCACCTTCCAGCCCAAGCCGCTGGACGACTTCACGCGGGCGCTGATGGGGAACAAACAAGCTCGGTTTAGGACCATCTTGGAAAAGACGGCCAATGGCACGGGCTGCGAGCAACTGCGGTACATCATCCTCAACCAAGACAAGGCCGAAGAGCCGATGTGGCGGGCGGGGCTGTCCATCGCTCAGCACTGCGTAGACCGGGACAAGGCCATCCACATCATCTCCAACAAGCACCCGGACTACACGCCATCGGCCACGGAGAAAAAGGCCAGCCAGATCAAGGGTCCCTATACCTGCGAAACCTTTGACAACTTCGCACCTGGCGTGTGCGACACCTGCCCCCACAAAGGCAAGATCAAGTCGCCCATCGTGCTGGGAAACGAAGTAGCTAGGTCAGAGCCCGGGGAAGTAATCGAAGAGGCTAATTTTGCTCAAGCCCAGCCCGAATTTGTAGTACCAAAGCTTCCAAATAAGTACTTTCGGGGTAAGAACGGCGGCATCTACAAGACCGTTGCACAGGGGGAGAAAGACGACGAGGGCAACGAGATTGACGGCGAGTCGTCCGTGCTGCTGGTCTACGAGTACGACTTATTCATTATTAAACGCCTGTACGACCCGTCCTACGGCGAGACCGTCCTGATCCGCTTGTCGCTACCCAAGGACAAGGTCAAGGAGTTCTCCCTCACGCTCGTGGACGCCCTGAGCAAGGATGAGTTGCGCAAAGCGCTTTCGTTCCATGGAGTTATCGCGCTGCCCGCGCAGATGAATTTGATCCTGACGTACTTGGTGGCTTGCGCCAAGGAGCTTCAGGTTACACAGGAGTTGGAAATGATGCGTTTGCAGTTTGGCTGGGCCGATGCAGACAGCCGCTTTATCTTGGGGGACCGGGAGATCGGCCCTGCCTTTGTGCGGTACAGTCCGCCATCCAAGGCCACTCGCGAGGTTGCCGCTGCCCTACGCCCCATGGGCACGTTAGACGAGTGGAAACGCATCATCAACGTGTACAACATGCCGGGGTTTGAACCCCACGCTTTCGCCGTTTTCTCTGCGTTTGGGGCCCCGCTGCTGAAGTTTCTGGGGGTCAAGGGCGGCATCATCAACCTGATCAACAACCGTTCTGGCACCGGCAAGTCCACCATCCTGCAAGTCATGAACAGCGTCTGGGGGCACCCGGACGAGCTGATGCTCCAGTGGCGTGACACCCTCAACGTCAAGCTGCACCGCATGGCGGTCATGAACAACCTGCCGCTGGGGGTGGATGAGATCACCAAGATGAGCGGAGACGACTTCTCTGATCTGGCCTACAGCGTGACACAGGGGGCCCCGCGCCGCCGCATGAAGGCGTCGGCCAACGAGGAGCGGGAAGCGCAGGGCTACTGGGCCACCATGATGGTCTGCACGTCCAACTCGTCCATGACTGACAAGCTGGAGGCGCTCAAGGCCACGTCCGAGGGCGAGCTTATGCGGCTGATGCAGTACAAGATTGAGCCGACCGGCAACCTTGAACGGGACGAAGCCAAGCGGATTTTCAGCCGGTTGTACAGCAACTACGGGGTGGCCGCGCAGCCGTACGCTCAGTTCCTCGTCCAGAATCTTGAAGAGGTGGTTGAGCAGATGATGAAGGTGCAGCACCGCTTTGATGCGGCGGCGGGCATCGAAACCCGGGAGCGGTTCTGGTCAGCGATGGTGGCTTCCAACATCTTTGGCGGTATGGTGGCCAAGAAACTGGGACTCCACGACATCGACTGCAAACGCGTGTTTGACTGGGTGGTGGAAGAAGTGAAGGTGATGCAGAGTTCTATAAAACTTTCGTTTGAAGATTACGCCACCATCATCGGGGAGTTTTTGCTGCACCACAACACGAACATTCTGGTGGTGAACAAGCGCAGCACGTCCAAGAACAACGTGGCGGCTGCACCCATTCTTACGCCTAGAGGGTCACTGCTGATCCGGTACGAACCTGATACTAAACGTTTATTTGTGATCAGGCAGGTACTAAAAGAGTATTGCTTTTCTAAGCAGGTGACGTTTATTGAGATGCTGGTCTCT
>Ga0181355_1000337_pt1 | contig 19702 bp, 26 predicted proteins | sample Fa13VDMM15DN_FD_130099 | JGI IMG/M metagenome (GOLD analysis project Ga0181355, IMG submission 130099) | Freshwater viral communities from Lake Michigan, USA - Fa13.VD.MM15.D.N | ecosystem: Environmental > Aquatic > Freshwater > Lake | place: USA: Michigan | collected 2013-09-23 | reverse complement strand
TTGGTTAGATAAAGCCGAAGGAGTAGTCTTTACAAATTGGAAGCTTGGTAAATTTGAGGAGGTTGCTCCAAGTATTTACGGTCAAGATTTTGGTTTTAGTATTGACCCGACTACATTAATACAGACATCTATTGACAAATCAAATAAGCGCATTTACGTAAAGGAATTAGTTTATAAATCTAAACTTACTACTTCAGAAATATTTGAATTAAATCAAAGGTATTGTAATAATCAATTAATTATTGCTGATAGTGCAGAACCGAGATTAATACACGAATTAAGGATAAGAGGTAACAATATAAAAGAAACTATTAAAGGACCGGGAAGCGTTACAGCTGGTTTAAGTTTAATGCAAGACTATGAATTAATAATTGATCCTGATAGTACAAACGTAGTAAAGGAATTAAATAATTATACCTGGAGCGATAAAAAAAGCGATACTCCTATAGATGCATTTAACCACGGTATTGACGCTTTAAGATACGCTGTATATTTTCAGTTACATAAATTATCAAAAGGACAAACCATTTTAGGTTAAATACGTTATACTTATATGAAGATTAAAATACCAACATCATTAAGCGATATAAGACTGGAGCAATTTCTATTGTTTCAAAAAGTTATTAAAGAAAACCAAAGCGATTCATTTGTTTCTTTGGCAATGGTCAGCATCTTTTGCGATATATCAGTACCGGATGCACAAAATATAGAATTGAAAGATTTTAACGAGATAGTTTTACAAATTAGCGAAGTATTAAAACAACAACCGAGATTTATACAGCGTTTTATTTATAACGGCAAAGAGTACGGTTTTATTCCTAATTTAGATGACATTCCTGCGGGAGAGTATATCGATTTAGAAACATATTTAAAAAGCGAAGATACCTATCCTAAAGCGATGAATGTTTTATACAGACCTATAGCCAACAAAATGAAAAATTTGTACAATATAGAGGATTATAAAGGAGAACACACTGATTTTAATAAGCTAAATTTAGAAATAGTTTTAGGTTCTATGCTTTTTTTTTGGAATTTAAGCAACGAATTGTTGATATCTATGAAGGATTATTTAGCACAACCGAAAAACAGGACACTTTTGGAAGCAGCTTTGGATCAAAATGGGGTTGGTATCAGTCAATTTTTACAGTCGCTAACGGAAATATCTTCGATTTTGAAAGAGCGACTAAATTACGACTACACGAGTTCTTAATGTTTTTAGAGTTCAAAGTAGATTTGGCAAACGAAAGTAACAAACAAATTAAAAAGCATGAATAGTTTTTATAAAGTTATCAATTATTTAAAGACACAACTTGAAAACGATATTGAAGTTAATACCATAGTACACGGTGAAGCACCTGAAAATAAAAAGGATCTTTTTCCAATGGCGCATTTAATGGTAACGAATGGTTCTTTCGGTCAAGGTACTTCTATATTTAATTTTACAGTTCAAGTTTTAGATATTCGTAACGTTTCAAAGAAAATGAGTACCGATAAGTTTCTAAAAAATGATAACGAATTAGACAATCTTAATACCTGTTTTGCTGTTTTGAATAGATTAATAATGGATTTAAAACTACAAAGAAATAATTTAGATATTGAACTTTTAAATGAGCCGAGTCTACTTCCCGTTATTTATGAGTTCAAAGATACTTTAGATGGTTGGACAGTTGACTTACAATTATCAATTACAAATGAGGTAACCGTATGTTAGAGCAAAAAGAAACATTGTCTACACTTCAGGCATTTAATAAATACGTTATTAAGCAGTCACGAACGAATCTTACTAAAGGGAAAAAGAATGTTTCTAAAAGTCTTTATAACTCTCTTAAATCGACTGAAAAAGTAAACCCTAATTCGATTGAGTCATATATCGAAATGGCTGATCACGGTAAGTTTTTAGACAAAGGGGTAAAAGGTAAATTCAGTAGTCAACGTGCGCCAAATAGTCCGTTTAAGTTTGGAAGTGGAACAGGTAAACCAGGAGGATTAACCGAAGGAATTAGGGGTTGGGTTAAGGCTCGAAGGTTTCAGTTTAAAAATAGAGAAACGGGTAAGTTTATGAGTTATGAACAAACAGCGCAGTTAATAACAAGGTCTATTTATTTAAAAGGAACAAAGCCGACAATGTTTTTTAGTAAACCTTTTGAGGATGGTTTTAAGAAATTACCTGACGAATTAGTAAAAGCATACGGATTAGACGTAGAATCATTTTTAAAATTTACATTAAAAGAATAATGGGACAAAAAATAACATTTACTTTTCCGACAAGTACAATTACAGGGTACAACCAAAGAAACTTTAGACTTAAAAAAGACGGGGTTACTTTATTTGAAAAAATAGTAATTTTTACTCCTACAGTTGAATATGGAACTGATCCTTATCTTTTAACATTACCAAACCAAGACGCACCGTATAATAACGAAATAGTAAAGGGCGCAAATATTAACAACTTTGCAAATAATTTTAAATTATGGCTAACATATCAGCTGGCAGTTGAAACATATTTTTTCAATAACTTTTATTATGAGATTTCTGTAACAGGTAATGTAGTTGAATTAATTTGGGGAAGTAATAGTAGTACCGATACTTTTGAATTTGTTAATTTTCCCGACCAAACAGCGCACACTTCAGCTTGGTTAACTTATACAATTGAAGCGTATACAATTCCTGCTTTAATAGTTCCCGAAGTATTAGACGAACAAATAATACTTTCACGCAGTCCGTATCATTTTAAACTAACTCCTGGTATTACATTTGACGAAATTACAGCCGAGATTTTTATCTATAGAGGTCATAAAACAGATGATAGACCAGCTGTTTCTAATTATAATTTAAGTAAGTCAGTAGTGCAAGTTGGTCAAGGTGCGATAAACTTTGATATTCATAAATTGGTTAACGATTACGTAAAAAGTAATTATAACGGTATCGGAATAGATGGAGCGTTTACCACTTCATTATTAGATAGTGTTTGGGTTTATATTGATGCTAAAATTTATTTAGCAGGTGCAGAACAGTACCAAGCAAACCAAACTGTATTGGCTGTAGATGGTTTTAAATACCATACCGAAGTAGATAGCTTATCGCCTATAGAATTTCAGCAAAATATATTAAGTAGTATTACAAATCATATTATTTACAACGATAGCGATTATCCTTTATATTTTATTACGGAAGGTTTAACAACTATTACTGCAAATGGTATTAACGTACCTTTTACATTTAGTCAGGACTACTCTAACCAAAAGATAGGGTATATTAATGTTGCTAATTATATAGATGGTTCAACTTCTTTTGATGTGGTTTTTGCTTATGGTTTTGGGGATGTTACTTACACGCATAGCTTTACAATTAAAGACGAGTGCAAGTTCCCTTTAATGAATTGCATCTTTAAGAATAAATTTGGTTTTTGGCAAACAATTCCTTTTAATAAATTGAGTAAAAAGACACAGGAATTTACTAACGAAAGCTATAATGGTTTAATTTCTAATTATGGCAGTTATGCCCTAAATAAACATGTTAAACAGACTTATAATGTTAACGGTAAAGAAAAAGTTACGGTTAATACTGATTTTATACCTGAAAATTATAATGCATTATTTACCGAGTTAATGTTAAGCGAGTTTATTTATTTAGAAGAAAACGGAACAGTATTACCAGTTAATTTGCTAAAAAATACATTTGAGAAAAAGACAAAATTAAATAATAAGTTAATCCAATACTCTATGGATTTTGAATATAGCTTTAACCTTTTAAATGATATATTGTAATGGACATAGCTTTGTATATTTCAGACGTAGCAGAAATAAATTACCAAAGATTAGATTTATTTAAAGATGAAGATATAAGTATAAATCTAACATCTAAAAATATATCGGATATTTCAAAAGTATTTGCTGAATTTACGCAAGGGTTTTCAGTTCCTGCAACTCCTGCTAATAATGCTATATTTTCGCATTGGTATGATGCAACTGTAGATGGTTTATTTAATGCTAATAAAAGAGTACCTGCTTATATTGAAATAAATACTTTGCCGTTTAAATACGGAGTTATACAGTTAGATTCTTGTAAACTTAAAGGCGGTCAAATTTCGAGTTATGAATTAACCTTTTTTAATAAGGTAGTTAATTTATCGGATTCAATGGGCGATCTTGAGTTAAAAGATTTGGACTTAACAGCATTTGACCATTCTTATAATAAGACCGATGTAGTGGAGGCGATGTATAGTGATTCGATTCATGATGGCGATGTATACTATCCTATGATAACCAATACAAAGAATATTAATTACGGCGATGGCACAGATAACGATATAATTGATTCGGGTAATACAATTAAATTTACAGATTTTAAACCTGCTATAAGATTAATAAGGATAATTGAAGCGATTGAAAACGATTTAAACGTGACTTTTTCACGAGATTTTTTTGGTCGTTCTGTATTCCATAATCTTTTTTTATGGTTGCATAAAGACGCTAAAAAAGTTGACAACGCAGGGCAAAGAGAACAAATAAATTTTACAACTAAAGGCAATTTAGAAGATATTAGCGGTATTACTGTAAATTTAGCGGATAACTTTTTAGTAACAGATGCAAATGTATTAACTTTTATAACTATAACACCTCTTGCGGGTTTTGAAAATGTACCTTATATTTTAGAGCGTGAATTAGATGGTCAACCTTGGACTAAAATACCTGAAAAAAAAGGCACTACAGACAGTGAATTTAGAACTGATAACGATACTAAACAGCATACATTTTTTATAAATGTTACTCAAGAGTTCCAATTTGTTGCAACTTTAACCATAATTACTAAAAATACTTTTTTTTTAAAAACAGCGACATTCACAACTCAAATAGCAACAGGTAATATTTCTATTTCAAACAATATGCCGACTTTAAAACTAAAGGATTTTTTCGGTAGTTTGATAAATCAATTTAATCTTATAATAGTCCCAACAAGTGCTAATGATTATTATATTGACACGTTAGACAATTGGTATAGTAAAGGCGATACATTCGACATAACGCACTTAATAGATATTGACGATATCACAATTAAAAAGCCTGATATTAAAAAATTAATTGAGTTTAAATATAAAGAAGCAGGAGCGATTTTAGGTAAACGATTTTTAGATACTAACGGAATAGGGTATGGCGATTTAAAAGCTAAATATGACGATATTACAGGAAGTGATTTAAAAATAGAAAGCCAATTTGAAAACTTATTATTTGAAAGGTTGCAGGATGTTACAGTAGTTCCCGGAGTTACAAGTAATTTGCATTTAGGTTCATCTATCGATTTAAAATTAGAACCTTATAGCGGAAAACCTTATATGTTTTATAAAAATGGGGTGGTAAGTTTGGGAACTAATGCTTATGTAGACGGTTTAGCTTTTGAGAATGTATTTTTAACAGCAACGGAAGATAATACCGACTTTAACCAAATTACGAATAGTTTAAATTTCGGTGCTGAAGTTTCTACTTATTTTTTAACAATTGTTGAGAATTCATTATATAAGAACTTTTGGAAAACTTATGTGGATGATTTATACAACCAAAAAACAAGGGTATTAAATTTAAAATGCAAATTACCTATTTCAATATTAAGCCGATTATCTTTAAATGATAAATTGATAATCAATAAAAATAAATACAAAATATCAAACCTAAAAGTTAATTTAATTAATTCCGATGCAGACCTTGAGATATTTACTGATTATTCTTTGCCATCTGACACTATTGCTAATGAAATTCCTTTAACAGTAGATAGAACTGATATAACCGTAGATGCTGATAACTTAACAGTTGACAGAATTAGCACTTACGATGCTTTATATTCATTTATAGTTAACGGAATAAGCAGAACAACTTATACAAGTACAAACGCTAAAGAGTATTTTGAGGTAAAAGTAAATGCTAACACCAATTGGTCGGTAGTTAAAATAGATACAGGCGATGGGGTTTCATGGTTTAGTTGCGATAAAACAATAGGCGACAAATCTAATTACACTATGGTTACTGTAAACGCTAATGTAGGTTCGACCAGAACAGGCACTTTACGTTATATTATAGGAGGGGTTAATTTTGACTTAATAATAACACAATGATAAAAGCTGTTTTAGAATTATTGCAATTGCACGAGTGGTTAAATTGTAGCGAAAATATAGATATTGCAAAAGGTAAATTTGAGTTACCGAAAACATTTAAAAAAGCAACTAAAAAAATAAAAAGAGAATGGCAATCGAGAAGGTAGTTAATGTAAAAGTAGTTGACAACGTAGAAGCGACGACTAAAAATGTAGCCAATCTTAAAACACAATTAAGACAAGCGCAAAACGAGGTTAACGAATTAAGCGCAAAGTTTGGAGCGACTTCCGAGCAAGCAGTTGAAGCGGCTAAACGTGCTGCTCAATTAAAAGATGCTATAGGCGATGCTAAAGCGTTAACCGATGCGTTTAATCCTGATGCTAAATTTAAAGCACTTACTTCAACTTTAGGCGGAGTAGCTGGTGGATTTGCAGCCGTTCAGGGTGCTGTAGGTTTATTAGGTGCAGAAAGTCAAAGCGTAGAGAAAGCTATATTAAAAGTTCAAAGTGCAATGGCAATTTCGCAAGGAGTTCAAGCTATTGGCGAAAGTGTAGATTCTTTTAAACAACTTGGAGCGGTAATTCGTGCTACTACTATTTTTCAGAAAGCATTAAGCGCAGCAACGGCAGTACAAACCTTTGTAACTAATGGAGCAACTTTAGCAGCTAAATTGTTACGAGGTGCTTTAATTAGTACAGGTATCGGAGCGTTAGTAGTCGGAGTAGGTTTGTTAATTGCCAATTTCGACAAGGTTAAAAAAGTTGTTATGACTTTAATACCAGGACTTTCAGCGGTTGGTGATGTAGTTATGAGTATTGTTAACACGGTTACGGATTTTATAGGGGTTACTTCTGAAGCTGGTCGGTCAATTGATAAAATGGTTTCTGATAGTCAAAAAACCTTGAGAAAAAACCAAGACTTTTTAGATACTCAAGGCGATAAATATGACGAATATACAAAAAGAAAAATCCAAGCGAATATAGATTACGCTGCAAAAGTAAAAGAGGTTGCTGAAGATGAAACACGAACCGAAGCCGAAAAATTAAAATACCTAAAAGGTTTAAGAGATAAAGCGGATAGAGAAATACGTCAAGCCGATAAAGACAGACAAATTGAAAACGATAAAAAAGCAAAAGAGGCGCAAGATAAATTAAACGAGGCGGAGAAAAAAAGAATTGAAAAACAAAAAGAAGATGCACAAAAAGCAAAGGAGGCTAAAGATAAAGAATTAACAGAAACAAACGATTTTCTTTATAAAATTAGCCAAGCCGAAATAGAACAAAGAATACTTGAAAAAGAGCAATCGGACGAAAGAGTTATTGAAATAGAAAATGAGTTTGCAAAGATTGAACAAAGAGAAATTGTAAGCGCTGAATTAAGTAAAGAATTAGCAGACAAAGAAGTCGAAAGACAAAAAGCCGTTTCCGATGCTAAAATAGATTTGGCTAAAAACACTTTGAATTTAGTAGCAGAAATAGCAGGAGAGGGAAGCGATATAGCTAAAGGCGTAGCGGTTGCACAAGCTACTATTTCAGGAATAGAAGGAACGCAAAACGCATTTACAACCGCAAGTAAATCGCCTATTACAACTTTATTCCCTGCATACCCTTTTATACAAGCAGGTTTAGCGGGTGCGTTTTCAGCTTTACAAATTAGAAAAATAATAAGTACACCGAAATCAGGCGGAGGAGGTTCGACAGGAGGTTCTGTAGGATCAGCACCAACACCGCCACAATTTAACATAGTAGGACAAAGCGGTACTAACCAACTTGCGCAAACAATCGCAGGACAACAAAACAGACCAATAGAAGCGTTCGTAGTGAGTTCAGCGGTTACAACAAGCCAAGCACTTGACAGAAATAGAGTAAAAACAGCGACCTTCGGTGGCTAAATGATACCAATAAATAAATAAAACGTTAAACAATTAAATAAAAGTAATTATGGGAAGTATTAAAGGAATTAAATTTCAGCTAGCAAGTATTGATAAGTTTAGAAGTGAATATTTAAAATTAAAATCAGTAAATTCTTCTATTTATATAGATAAAATATCTTTAATTAGAAAAGAAGTTTTAAAAGGAATTGAAGAAGCTGGAGATTTTAGTGATAGAATTAAATTAGTTCTTACAGGGTTAAGAGAATTGGACTTAATTGACGAGGCTAAACCTTTTGAAACATTAAAAAACGACATAGACAATGATTTTAAAGAATTAGTAAGCATAAATGACAAGATAAAATCATTTTAACAAATGGAAACTTACACCGTAATATTCAAAAAAGAAGAAACCGAAGGAGTATTCGGTATTTCACTTGTAGAAAGTCCTGCAATGGAATCTAATTTTATAGCTTTAAGCGAACAAAAGGAAATCCAACTTAAAGCTATTGACAATGAAAAAAGGATTCTTTTAGGTGCGGTATTAATTCCAAATAAACCTATTTACCGTAACCAAAACGGCAAAGAGTTTAACATCGTTTTTCCTGCTGAAACTATTCGTTTATCAATGGAAAACTTTTTTGAACAAGGTTATCAAAACGCTTCTACTTTAGAACACGATGAGAAACAAAAACTTAAAGACGTTACTTTTGTTGAAAGTTGGATCAAAGAAGATGAGGTAAACGATAAGTCAGTTAAATACGGAATGAATGAACCAGTAGGAACTTGGTTCGCTTCTATGAAAGTAAATAATGATGAGATTTGGAATGACTTTGTAAAAACAGGCAAGGTAAAAGGATTCAGTATTGATGGATTCTTTGATTTAGAACGTATTAATTTAAAAACCGAGAATATGAATGTAGATTTAATTTTGAGCGCTATAAAAGACGGATTCGCTTCTTTGATTAAAAAAGAAGAAATCGTTTTAGGTAGCGTTATGACTCAAGACCAATCCTTGACGATTGACTTTGAGGGCGATACTTTAGCAGTAGGTTTACCGCTAACTATCCAAAATGAGACTGGCGATGTTATGCCGTTACCTGATGGGGAATACATCCTTGAAAATGGTATGGTATTAACTGTAGCGGGTGGTTTAGTTTCTGAATTATCAGAAGGACAAGCCGAAGCTGTTGAAGAAGCCGAAACAGAATTACCTGCTGAAATGGAAAAAGAAAGCCCAAGCGTAGTGAAATCAGAGAAACACACGCAAGAAATTTTCTACCAATTAGCACAGGAATTTGGTAAACAATTAGAAACTTTAAAAGCTGAATTAAAAGCAGATTTTGAGGCTAAAATTGAAGAACAAAAAGAGGTTATCTCATTAACAAAAAACAAACCCGCAAAGGAGAAATCATTTGAAGAAATGACTGCTTTGGAGAAATTTAGACTAACAAAAAATAAATAAAAATTATGGCAATTACTTACAATTCAGTTAACTACAGAGGAAAGGCAGCAGAGCCAATCGTTGAGGAATTATTATTCGAAAATGCAACTATCGCTAAAGCTTTAGTAACATTCGAAGAAGATGTTAAAGCAGAAACTATTTTCACAGAAGCTACTGCTACTGCAACTTTACAAGCTTACACATCAGGAGTACCAACAAGCGCAGGTTCACTTACTGCTTTTGATGTAGCGGTAACACCTACAAAAGTACAATTTTATCAAGAATTTGACCCTAACACTTTGAGATTCTCAAGATTTAAAAGAGATATGAAACCAGGTGCTTGGGAGATTATGAGTTCAGAATTTGAACAACTTGTTATCGGTGGTTTATACGCTAAACAAATCTCAAACGCTTTCGAATATGAGTTTTGGAATGGTGCAACGGCTGCAACTAAAACGGCTGTAGCTGCTTTAACTGCTGGAACTGCTAATACTTCGGTAGGTACTGCTGAAAAAACTAAAGTAGCTGCTTTGACTACAAGTCAAGTAGATGGTATTTTAGTGAAAATGATTTATAACGATTCTAACGCTTCAGCTACTGCTGGTGTTGGTACACGTGTAAAAGTGGCAGGTACTACTTTAACCGCTGCTGTATTGAAAGCGGAATTTGACAAAGTTTACGCAGCTATTCCTGCTGTAGCTTTGAATGGTACTGAAAAACCAATCATTTACGCTCCGAAATCAGTTAAACAAATGATTGCTCAAGCAAACAACGTTACAACTGATTATACTAAACCATTTAACGCAGACGCAGCTTACGAGAATATTTACTTTAACGGTTTGAAAGTAGAATTCGTTCCACTTCCTGAAAACGTTTTGATCGCTGCTTTAAAATCTCATTTGATTTGGGCGACTGATTTAGCTTCAGATGTTAACGTTATGCAGTTAGATAAAATTGCTTTGAACCGTGAGGATATGTTCTTGAAAAACAATATGACTTTAGCCGCTCACGTTGTTAACCAAAAATTCAACGTTCTTTACGTAGGATAGTCAATAACTTAAACCGCTCTTTAATTAGGGCGGTTTTTAATAAAATATATAAATATGGCTTGTGATATATTAAAAGGGCGTACGTTGCCTTGTAAAGATTCTCGTACAGGGATTCGTTATGTAGATTTTGGACTTTATGATGGCGATGTTTATACCGTATCGGCTCAAGAGATTGCTTCTTTACCTGCTGGATTAACAGAGGTTTTTCGTTATGAAGTTAAAGGTGCTGGTAATTCATTAATTGAAACAGCAACTGTAAACAACGATAATAGAACAATCGAAATTGTTCAAGCATTAGCTTTGAATTTAGCTAAATTAGGCAAAGAAACAGAGGTTGAATTACAATCTTTGCTTTATGGTAGAGTTGTAGCATTTATCCACGATTACAACGGAAACGTTAAAGCTGTGGGTATTGATTCAGGATTAGAAGCTACTACAGGAGTTATGAGTACAGAAGCGAGTGGATATACTTTAGCTTTAGAGGCGAGAGATAATAACTTTGCTCCATTCTTATCAGGTGCGGCTAAAACTGCTTTATTGGCTTTAGTTTCAGCGCAAGTAGTTACTGCATAATATTTTTTCATAGTGTTTTTGTTTTAAAGCGTATCTTAATCGGTACGCTTTTTTATTTGATACCAAACCACTAAAAAAACGTTTAATAAATATGAAGATATTTGACCCTACAGACGCAACGCACACACTACAAATTATACCACGTGAATACGTGAGTAGTGCGACAATGGTTTTAAGGAATGAATTAAGACAAACCGAAACAACTCATAACCTTACTTGTACGAATACAAACGGATATTTAACCGCTGATTTTACGCATACTTTTTCTGAAGGTGGTAATTATGAGTTTGAGGTTTACGATACTAACGACAACTTACTTTACAGAGGTAAAGCATACGCAACTACAAACATATGAGTATAGAGATTTTACAATTAGCAAACTATGTAAGACCTGAAATAAAAGAAAGTGCTTCGAAAGACTTTGTTTTAAATGGCGATAAAAATAGTTTTTACCAAGAGATTATTGATAGGTATAACGGTAGCGCAACCAATAGAGCTATTATTGATGCTTATGCACAATATATTTACGGTAAAGGTTTAACTTCAAATCAAAAAAGTACAAAGGCGATACAATTTGCGGACATTTTAAGAATACTATCTAAAAAGGATTTAAAGAACGTTTGCCAAGATTATTCTTTGTTTGGAGAAGCAAGTATCGAAATAATTTTTAAAGGCGGTAATGTTATGCAAATTAAGCATACGCCTAAAAATTGTATCGTACCTAATAAAATGGATGAGAATGGCGATATAAAAAGTTATTGGTATTCACGAGATTTTTCACAACCAAGAAAATACGAGCCTATTCAAATACCCGCCTTTGGTTTTGATACAATTAAAAACGGTTCAGCAATTTATATAATTTCAGACTATCAGGTAGGCAAAACTTATTTTAGTGATCCTTCTTACTTGAGTGGTATGCCTTACGCAGTATTCGAAGAAGAATACTCTAATTTTGTTGTTAACCACATTAAAAACGGTTTATCGTTTGGTCATATTATTAATTTTAATGATGGAGCAGACAAAACCGAAGAACAAAAGAAAGCAATCTTTGATTCATTTAGGCAAAATTTAGCAGGTAGCACTAATGCAGGTAAATTCGTTTTAGCTTATAACGATAACAAAGAAAATAGCGTTACTATTGAAGCATTAACTGTAAGTGATGCACATAAGCAATACCAGTTTTTGACTGCCGATGCAATGCAGAAAATAATGTTATCTCATAGGGTAACTTCGCCTATTTTATTCGGTATAAAAGATGCTACAGGATTTGGCAATAATGCCGATGAAATGCAAGTAGCTTTTGACGAATTGATGTTAAATGTTATACAGCCAAAACAAGAGGTTATTTTAGACGCTTTAATGTTTGTTTTAAATCAAAACGGTTTTAATATTGATTTAGATTTTATTCCTTTAAGACCTAAAACAACAAGCGAACAACCTACTCAATTATCAAAGCAAGATTCACACGACCATACAGACGACATTTTAGCGGATGAGTTAATGGGTTTAGGGGAAACTATCGATTTAGACGAGTGGGAGTTAATTGATTCACGTGAGGCGCAAAATGATGACCCTATTTCAGAAACTTCTTTTAAGTTAGCTTATGCACCTTCTAATTTTCCAATGAAAGATAGTGAACAGGATACAAGTTTATTTAAAATTCGTTATTCTTATGCAGGTAATCCAACACCACAAAGAGAATTTTGTCGTAAAATGATGCAAGCAAATTTAATGTATCGTAAAGAAGATTTAATTGCTGCGGGTAATAAAGCAGTTAATAAAGGATTCGGTCCTAATGGTGCTGATAAATATTCTGTATGGTTGTACAAGGGCGGTCCCAGATGCCATCATTTTTTTATGAGAAACATTTATATTAAAAAGAATAACGACAAAATTAGTGCTAAAAAAGCAAGGGAGTTGTTAAACGCTTTAGATCCTTCTTTAAGAAAGGAAGCTAACTTTGAACAAAATGACCCGTTAGTAGCAAAAATACCAAATGATATGCCTAACAATGGATTTTTAAACCCGCAAGGATAATGGAAACAATTTTATTAAACGATAACGAGATAACAGAAAGCACTTTATTAGGTGGTAATATTGATGTAGACAGGTACAAGTTTTGTATTATCGACGCTCAAATATCTAAATTAGAAGAATGTTTAGGCGAAACGCTTTATGAAAAGATTAAAACAGACTTTGAAAACGATGATTTAGCGGGCAATTATTTAATATTGCACACAAAGTATATTAAACCTTTTTTAATCCATCAAAGCGCATTAGAATACCTTAAAATCGGAGCGTACCACGTTAGCAACGGTGGAATATATAAACATACACCAAGCAACGGAACTGCAATAGAAAAAAATGAGGTGGATTTTTTAGTAGAAAATCAAAGGTCTAAAGCTGAAATGTATTTACAACGCATGGAAAAATGGTTGGCGGTTAATACAATCCCTGAATATTATTCTTATGTATCGGGAACTGTAACACCTGCAAGAAAGTCAAGTATTGGTAATTGGTATTATGACGGTATGGACTATAATAACAAACGAAACAAAAGCGATAATGACAACGAAACCGACTTTGGATACTGGTAAAAAAGAGCGAGAAGCTAAAAAAACAATTGAAAAACTGCAAATATATTTAAAGAAAAATGAGTCAACAAATAGTTAATGTAGGAGCATCGGCAAATGACGGAACAGGCGATACTTTAAGAGCTTCGCAACAAAAAGCAAATGCAAATTTTACCGAATTATATGGCAGTAAATTAGATTCGGTTGTTGCCGGAACAAATGTAACAATTGATAATACCGATCCTTTAAATCCAATTATATCAAGTAGTGGAGGCGGTACTTTAGACGCTTTGACAGATGTAACAATTGCAACTCCTTTAAATGATGAAGTATTAGCTTACGAAACAAGTTCGGGTTTGTGGAAAAATAAAGCTATTGCTTCGGGTGTATCATTCACAAGACAGGAATTTAGTTATACATCTTCTCAAGATTTCACGCTATCGAATACACCAAGCGCAATTTATGCGGTCTTTGTTAACGGTCAGGAATTAAATAGTTCTCAATATTCTTTTGTAACTACTACGCTAACTATTGCCGACACTTTAGAAAGTGGGGATAAAATAAACATTCTTTATACTCCTACTGCATCAGGTGTATTGGATTATTATACCAAAGCTGAAATTGATGCCTTTGATTACGAAAGCAATCATGCAGAATTTATAGAGGTAAATGAGTTAAGTGATTTACCTGCAGCAGTAAGTGGGGTAATTACATTAATAGGCGGTTATACATATTTATTTTTAAAGCATATCGATTTATTAGGTTCTCGTTTGGTTTGCGGTCAAGATACTGTAATAGTAGGTTGGTCTTCAGAAAATTGTTCAATTAGTTCAACGGGTTTAAGCGGTTCAACGGCTTTAGTTACTTCGGTTTATTCTTTACCAATTAGAAATATATCTTTCACTCATGCTTTAGTATTTAATTTAGATGGAGATGGAACTACAACGGCTTTGGATTGGTTCGGGGTTAATCTATTAAACTGCGCAAGTGGTGGAACGATTAAGAACTACACTAACTTTGTAGTAGGTGATAGTGCCTTGTTAAATAGTGGCGGTTTTATATTTGATGGAACGATAGGTACAATAGCATTTAGTAATTGTTTATTTGATACAGCAAGCACAAAAACAGCGATTACAGTTTTATCAACGTGTACAATTAGCAGACGATTGAGAATAATCTATTCATCATTTGTAACATTATCAGGCGAAACAGGAGTAAATTTTAGCACTTCAGCTACCGTAGGCGATGAAAAATATATTTTAGATACGGTTAACTTTAGCGGGGGCGGAACTTACACAAGTGGATTAACTCATACTTCTAATAAAGCATTGTTCGCTAACTGTGTTGGAATTACAAACACTTCAACACGTGGCTTCCTTTATATGATTAACAACGCAACCGATACAACTATCGGTACAGGTAACGTTAACGTATGGGTAAAAGCTGCAGGAACGACAACAAGTTCTACATTATCAAAGTTTACTCACTCAAGTAATAGGTTAACTTATGGCGGTGCATTTAGTCAATCATTTACAGTGCATATTAATACTTCGGTACGTAGTTCAGGAACAAACCAAGTAATTAGTATCGGAATCGCTAAAAATGGCACTATCATAGCTGAAAGTGAAATGACAATAAGAACAACGGTTGCCAATCAAGAATATCCAGGAAGTACAACGGCTATTGTAGAATTAGTAAGTACGGATTATGTAGAGGTTTTCGTAAGAAATACATCTTCAACAGACGTTAGACTTTCGGACTTAAATATGAACGTTACAAAAATACCAGTATAATGATAGGAACTAAAAAATTACCAAAAGGTCAATTAGAAATAAATCCAACAGTTCAAACCGTTACAAGTTCGGCAACGGTAACGCCAACAAGCGCAAATGATTTAGTTGTTATTACGGCTCAAGCTGCAGGTTTAACAATTGCAAATCCAACAGGTACAATGGTACAAGGTCAGGCTTTAATGATTCGTATAAAAGATAACGGAACGGCTCGAAGTATTGCGTTCGGTACTAATTATAGAGCATTAGGTATAACACTACCAACTACAACCGTAATAAGTAAGACTTTGTATTTAGGTTGCATTTGGAACGCTACTGATACAAAATTTGATGTTATTGGATTAAATCAGGAAGCCTAATGTATTATAGTTTAATTAGCTCAATGAAAAAAGCTCCCGCTATCGCTTTTGATAGTGATGCACAAGCTTTTATAACTGCTACTGGAATAACAGATGGCACACAACAAAACGCAATTAATACTTTGGTTTTAGATTTAAAATCTTACGGTATATGGAGCAAAACAAAAGCCATTTATCCAATGGTTGGAGGTACTGCAAATACTCACAAGTATAATTTAAAAGATCCACGTGATTTAAACGCTGCTTTTAGATTGTCATTTATTGGAGGTTGGACTCATGGAAGTACGGGAGCGAAACCAAACGGAAGTACTGGATATGCCGATACATTTTTAGTACCTAATACAGACTTAACTTTAAACAATGCAGGTATTTCATATTATACTCGAGATTTTAAAACACCAATTGCACCAAATAAAGGAGCATTAATGGGTGGCGGTACGGGTACAAGTGAATTATCAATTTTTGCCGATTATGCTGGGACTGATTATATCGCAAACAATAACGCCGAAAGCACAGGTACACAATTTGCGGGAACAAGAGGGTTTTATCATAACACAAGGATAGTATCTACAGGTTACAAAGTTTACAGAAATGGAACGGTTCGCTATAATTTAACAGCAGCTTCTGTTGGTAGAACTGCTTTAACTTTGCAAATTGCAAGGGTTAATGGTTACGGAGATTTAACAGATGTTGAGTGTTCATTTTCGGCAATAGATACAGGATTAACCGATACGGAATCGGCTAATTTTTACACAGCGGTTCAAAATATGCAAATAACTTTAAGTAGACAAGTATAATGAATGTATACAAACTAACAGAAACACAAAAGAACGCTTTAATAAGTCAGACTTATGACGGTATACAATATTTTAACCCTTCTTTAGATGCTGACAATAATTGGTTTATATCTATTGAAGAAGTAAATCAATGTATTAATGAATTATTTCAATGGGTTAAAGATTTGCCGATAATTACATACAATCCTATAATATATGAACGCTTTTAAATTTTGCATTATGACATTACCAATTAAAAAAATAGAACCGATTACATTTATAGGAATTGCTTTAGCATTTATTGCACCTATTTACCCATTAATGGCAACCGTTTGCACGTTTATAATAGCCGATGCTTTACTTGAGGTTATAAATTCCTTTAAGAATCATCAATTTTGCCCTACTTTTGTTAAAAGATTAGTGTTAAAATTTCTATCTTATAACATTTGTTTGATTATAATTTACGTTTTAGAGGTCAATTTATTAGGCGAATTCGTTAAAATGATTATAGGAGTACCTTTATTATTGACAAAGGTATTAAGTGTAGGTTTGATATGGTTAGAACTTAACTCAATAGATGAAAACTTTTATAAAATTACAGGTAAAAGATTCGTGAAAGAGTTCAAAAAATTGATTATATTTGGCAAAGAAATCAAAAACGAGATAGAAAATGGACAAAATAACGCTTGAAAAAATACAAAAAGCGCATCCTAAAATTAGAGAGGAATTAAGCGTATATTATAGAGAATGTAACAATTTACTACCTAAACACGTTAGGCTTCGTTTTAGCCACGTTTTTAGAAGTCCACAAGAGCAACACGCACTTTATATACAAAAGCCAAAAGTAACTAACGCTGATTCGTGGCAATCAATCCATAATTACGGATTAGCTTTTGATATTGTACTTTTATATGATAAAAATGGCGATGGAACTTTTGAAACTGCAAGTTGGACCATTGACGAACATTGGGATAGAGTAGTAAGCTATTTTAAAAGTAAAGGTTATGAGTGGGGCGGAGATTGGAAAACATTTAAAGATAAACCACACTTTGAGAAAAACTTCGGGTTTGATTGGAAAACATTAAAAAGTAGATTTGATAGAGGAATAATTATAAATGATAACGGAATTACATACCCTAAAATATAACAAAATGGAAAAAAAAGAATTGATTAATTTAGCATTAAAAGAAGTAGCTATTAAATATAGCGAAAGCCCAGCAACAACAAACGCTGGAAGGTGGTTGAGGTTAATTGTAAAGTATTTACCGACTGATTTAATTGTTAAGGCATTTGCTCACAAGTTAAGTAGGTAATTTAAACGGGATTAGGGTGTCTCCTGGTCGAAACTAAAACCTTGTAATTAATTTTGCAAGGTTTTTTTATGTTTTGTTATGTAATTAATAATTATTACTTATATTTGCATTTATAAATTATAAAACAAAAAAAATTATGAAAGTTTATGTAGTTTTAGATCCGCATAGTTATTACGGCAATAAGGATATAATAAGGATTTTTAAAATAAAAAAAGAAGCTGAAGAATTTATAAAATTTCATCCTTATGAATTTGAAATTGAAGAACACGAATTAATTTAAAAACAAAATGCTATGGAATGTAAATTATGCTATAAAAAAACAGAACATTTAGAAAAACATCATATAATACCAAAATCCAAAGGGGGTTCTAATGACAAAAATAATTTGATTTCAATATGTCAAGATTGCCATTGTAAAGTTCATAATGTTAGCTTTAGAGGTAAAGAGGGTATTATTTCTATTGGCGCACAAAAAGCAAAATCAAAACACAATGAAGCTATAGAATGGATTAAAAAAAATGAAAATTTATTAATAAAAAAAATTGATGATATAAAATATTTAGATGATTATAAACATTTAATAATTATTCATTTATTACCTTTTATTGGTGCTGTAAAACTTAAAGAATTTGTTTTAGGAAAAAAAAATATAACTATAAAATTAAATTTGTCTAATTTATTAAACCAAAACTATGAATAAAAAACTAAAAGAACTATTTTTAAAATCAGGACTATCAAAAGCCGAGTTTTCCAGAAAATGCGGAATTAAAAAACAAAATCTTAATCCGTATTTAACCGACCTATACGAAATGAAATTATCAACTTTTGAAAAAATAAAAAATAATTATTATGGAAAATAAAATGACAAAAAAACAAGCTCAAAGAAAATTATATAATATGTGGGAAACTGGCAAAGTTCCATCAAATTTTACAGAAGATCATAGTGAGTATAGTAGATGTATTGAACAATTAATGAGGTTAGGTTATTTTGTATGGGAAGATTTTTTTTAATATTTTAATTATTTATTTGCGTAATTAAAAATTATTACTATCTTTGTCAAATATTAATAACAAAAACAAAACAACTATGAAAAACTTCTTTTTAAAACTGGATTACCAAATTAAATTTTGCTACATTTTAGCGATAATCTTTATTCTTAACTTTATATTTAGATCATAATGGAAAACAAAGAAAAATTTAACGAGTGGATGCAAAAGATTAAAAATATTTATTTTGCTGACAATGAACAAATGTGCAACGCTTACACTAAAATTAATTAATATGAATTCATACGACGCCTGGAAAGAAGGTCGCTTCAATAGCGAATCGCCAATTAACCAAATAGAAGTGGATTCCGAAATAGTAAACGGATACGATACATTATCACAAGCCTATTACAGCGGACACGAAGAAGCCTTTTACAATCTCCAAATAGAAATATTAAAAGAATTAGATATTCTTTTAGAGATAGCAAAATTAAACGCATCAGGAACAAAAAGTAGAATTGAAGATTTAATAAATAAATGTAAATAAGATGGGAGCAAATTCAGAAACATTTTTAGAATTAAGAGCGCAGGATTTCGTAACAATGTACGATGCAAGTTTCACAAAAAAAGAAGCGCAAAAAGTAGGTATTAAATTGGTTACCGATTTACTCGACAACGGTAAGGTTGACAAAATGGAATTTATTGCTAATTTAGCACGTTTAAGCGAGGTTGTAGGTACTGCAATGACAGAAGCACGTAAACATATTACCGAAGAAAAACAGACTGTTATGGGGGTTGAATTTACACCAGTAAACGGAGGTAATACAATTAACTATTCAGAAGACCCAATTTACCAACAATTAAAAGCGGATTTAGATGTCTT
>Ga0181355_1000335_pt1 | contig 19733 bp, 9 predicted proteins | sample Fa13VDMM15DN_FD_130099 | JGI IMG/M metagenome (GOLD analysis project Ga0181355, IMG submission 130099) | Freshwater viral communities from Lake Michigan, USA - Fa13.VD.MM15.D.N | ecosystem: Environmental > Aquatic > Freshwater > Lake | place: USA: Michigan | collected 2013-09-23 | reverse complement strand
CCAATCCCCTAACATCAATAGGTATTCCGACAGATAACCCATGATCATCTGCTGTCGTAACAGTAATAATTCTTGAGTTTAATACTGATGTTACTGAATTAATATTTGGTAGTGCAACGTCATTTTGACTTGCATAAAATGATGGAATATTATTAACTAATTCTAATGTTTCCCACTTAGATGATTGAAGACCATATTCAAAGTCAGTATCAATTAAGTTCTCTGGAGTTGATACTCTAATTTTACTTACTGGATCTATAAAAGTTTCTGAAAATTCAATCTGCTGATGTTCAACGTCAACAAATATCTGCAGTTTGTCTGCACTATTCATTGATGAAGTATCGTATTCTAAAGTAATAGTTGTCTTATCTTCATTTCGATTATATGATACAGATCCACCCTTATTCTGGTCTGCAAAGTTATAAATTATTGTTCCAACAGTAGTATTGGTAATGACAAGCAATCTTTGTAGCGGATGGTTTCCAGTAATTACAATAGTTCCAGTGTTTGCAGATCCTGGAGTAAAGACATAATTAGGAAGTAATTTCTTTGCCATTTCAAATATTATCTATTTTTGAGTATTTATGTATTAAGATAGAGCAATTGAATATGCAATTGATAATGCTTCGGAGAGTCCAGAACCAATAAGACCCTGAGCACCTTGCCCTGCAAATATACCATCAAGACCCTGAACACCTTGCAGACCTTGAAGTCCTTGAGTACCCTGTTGACCTTGGAGACCTTGAGAACCTTGTCCTGCAAATAATCCACTCAGTCCTTGGAGACCTTGAAGTCCTTGGAGACCTTGAAGTCCTTGGAGACCTTGAACTTCAGTTCCTTGAGTACCTTGGAAGTTAGAAAGAGCACCTTGAGCACCTGCCTTAGGTATTGGTTGGAAATTAAAGGGACCTTCTTTATCACTAGTTTTTGAAAGAAATGCATCAAAATATAGAGGATTTCCAACAGATCTAGCTACAGTCCTAATTAAAATATTTCCAATATAATATTTGACATTATATCCATCATAGTATATTGATGTTGAATCAATATATGGAATTCCTGAGTTATATGCAGCAGAGATCAATGTATAAATTGAGTTGTAATTTACTACAACAACACCATTTTCATATATTACTGGATAATAACCACCAACGCCAGTGTCATAATCCCATTTCCAACAATAATTAATTTGTTGCCATGTGGTAGTTGATGGTACATAACCATAAGACTGCTGATCGGACCTATAATAATTATCACTCCTTAATATGTGCGGATTTGCCACCAATCCATAGGCAAGTTTCGGGATTATTGTTGTTGAAGGAGTATTTCCGTAACCATATGTTGGAGATCTAAGATAACTATAATCCAATTGAGTACTAGCTCCATTAGATATTGTATGAGTTACATAGCATCCATCAGTATATCCAAACTTTGATGAAGCACGGGCATCATAGGAACCATCAGTTCCTCCTACTTTAGTAAAATATACTCCACCATCATAAACCCCCAGTGATTTTACATTTTGAGAAAAAGTACTAGGAGTGTACTGACTACCAGAAAGAATCATAAAATTGGTCACATTTGGAAAATCTATACTTCCACCTGTTTCCCCTTTAGGAGTTATTGACAGTGTAAAATCATGATAGAGAGGATTACCCCAGCTGGTAGTCGTTGAAGCTCCAAGTATAAATCTTTTTGAACTACTATTTACAACAAATGAAGCAATTAAGAGGTTATTGTAAGTTTGATTTGTAAATGTCAAATTACCAAACTGATCAAAATCAATAATAATTGTGTCTCCCTCTCTAACATTATTTGAATGATAAGCAAGATCAATACCGTATGGAATATTATCAGAACCTATTACTCCAAATCCCATGTAATAATAATACTGCATCGGCCATGGAATTATTAATGTTGCCCTAAATGCGGTAAAGTACTCAGTGGTAGTAATAAATGCCTTTGGATTATTTGAATTGCCATTTGAAGGAAATCTCCATTTATTAATACCGACTTTAGTGGCATTCACATAAAAACCATTTTGAACAGAACCAACATCACCATATGTTTCTGTCGCACCGGAAAGTGAGATGTTATTCCTAATATAGTAACTGCTTGTGGAAGTCGTAAAGTATCTTGCTGTCCAAAATCCAGGATCTCCAGCAACACCTTGAAGTCCTTGAACTCCTTGAACACCTTGAAGTCCTTGAACTCCTTGACGACCTTGAAGTCCTTGAAGTCCTTGAGTACCTTGGAAGTTAGAAAGAGCACCCTGAACACCTTGTCCTGCAAATTTTCCATCAAGACCTTGCAGACCTTGAGCACCTTGAAGTCCTTGAGCACCTTGTTGACCTTGTAATCCCTGAGTGCCTTGAATTCCTTGAGTGCCTTGAGTGCCTTGAATTCCTTGAGTGCCTTGAATTCCTTGCGTTCCTTGGAAGTTAGAAAGAGCACCCTGAACACCTTGTCCTGCAAATTTTCCATCAAGACCTTGCAGACCTTGAAGTCCTTGGAGACCTTGAAGACCTTGAGTTCCTTGGAAGTTGGAAAGAGCACCCTGAATTCCTGTTTCTGGAGCAGTTCCAAATCTAAATGGACCTACTAATGTATTCAAATAATAAAGAGATGCATCAAAAAATAATGCAGAACCTTTTGCTCTTGCTACAGTTCTTACAACAGTACTATTGATATAGTATCTGATATTATATCCATCATAATGTATTGATGTTGATTGATAACCAGTAGTACCTCCTAGGGCATAATAGGCACTAGAAGCCTGAGTAGATCCACCAGCAGAATATATCAAAACTCCATTTTCATATATTGCAGGATACCATCCAGAATTATAATCCCATTTCCAACAATAATTGATTGATGTATATCCTAGAGAATTTACAGTATAACCATACTGTTGTGAACCAGTAACATACAGTGAGTATGGTGCTGTGGTTAATCCATATGCAGGCGTCCCTGGATTTGCTGTGATTCCATTATATCCATTAGGAGATGAATAGTTGTATATCTCAGATTGTGTTGCTGCATTAAGGAAATCGTGAGATGCATAACAACCATTTCTATATCCAATTAAAGAAGAAACTTTAGCATCATAAGTTTGGTCACTTCCACCAGTTTTTTTAAAGTATGAACCATTCCTATAAATTCCAGTATAAGTTGTTCTTTTCTGACTAACTCCAGCGTTAGTCATAAAATCAGTTATATATGAAAAACCTTCCGCACTTTGACCAGTCTCTCCCTGACTGAATATGGTTACAGTCGCATTAATTGGCGACATTGTTTGATAATTATTATCGTATGGAACAAATCCAAACCAGAATGATGCTCTAGTGGTCGGACCTGGAATACTGGTTATTAAGGTTCCATTAGTTGTATATACATCAATAGTACCTATAGATGAATTATAAGATACGCTGAAATTGCCATAGTAACCTGAAAACTGATGATACCACACTTTCCCATTTGTATCAAAAACTCCCACAAACTGAGCCTGAGGATAGATTGAACCAGTGCTTAAAAAAGTTACTGTTGCTGTAAAATTTGAAAAGGTTTCGTTAGTAGCTAAATGATATATATTTGAACCCCCATTACCAACACCAATTCTATATACGTTAGAACTGGTTTTGTAAACACTGTCACTTGCCATTGCCCTAGATGAAACTGAGCTGCCAGAACCATATAGGTTTCCAGAAAAATACCACCCAGTCATTGACCAATATGCACCTTCTCCAGAAAGACCTTGAGTTCCTTGGAAGTTGGAAAGAGGTCCTTGAACACCTTGAGTACCTTGAGCACCTCTTTCACCTTGAAGTCCTTGGAGACCTTGAAGTCCTTGAGTACCTTGGAAGTTAGAAAGGGCTCCTTGAACACCTTGTCCTGCAAATTTTCCATCAAGTCCTTGAGTACCTTGTGTTCCTTGATTACTTAACCCCTGCAGTCCTTGTGTTCCTTGGAAGTCGGAAAGAGCACCTTGAGTTCCTTGGAAGTTGGAAAGAGTACCCTGAACACCTTGAACTGGTACTGTAGGAAGATAAACAATATTATCATATGTGGTACTGCCAAAAGTATTTCCATACATTTCTGACAGGAAATATAAATTAGTACCAACACTATGGTATACTGGAGATGTTGCAACTAATCTATTTCCGGCATAAAATTTAGCACCAGAATCAGTAACTTCTAATACCCAGTTTCCAGTATTGTATTGATTATTATAACTAATACCTGTATAACCAAGAAGAGTATCACCATAATAACATCCACCACTAGCTGTCCTGAAATGGTAATAATTGCCCCCAGTTGTTGTTGCACCTACCCCAATGCGAGTTTCATTTTCCCAAAAACCAATATAATGCTGAAAACTTAATGTTGCTTTAGTAAATCCATTTGCAGTTGTTAATTTAGTTCCATATGCATTGGATTGAACATTAAAACTATTTGTTCCATACTTACTAATTTGAGGACCACCAATATTGAAGATAATATAATTGTATCCCTCAGATCCTTGAACTCCTTGACCAATAAGTCCCTGAACTCCTTGAGGTCCTTGAGTTCCCTGGAAGTTAGAGAGAGAACCTTGAACACCTTGGTTTGCTAATCCCTGCAGACCTTGACCTCCTTGACGACCTTGAATTCCTATTGTGCCCTGAAATCCTAGTGTACCCTGAATACCCTGATCGCCAACTTGTCCTTGTACACCAAGGTTTCCTTGAATTCCAAAAGATCCCTGAGTACCTTGATTTCCAGCAGTTCCTTGAGCACCTGCATCTCCTTTTGCACCAGGAACTCCATCAGTACCAACATATCCAGTAGTTCCCTGCGTACCTTGATTATCACCTTTTGGTCCAACAAGACCATCTTGACCATCTTGTCCCGGAGAACCTTGTGCGCCAAATGTTCCCTGAACACCTTGAGCACCTATGTTTCCTTGAACTCCTATTTTTCCTTGAACTCCTATTGTACCCTGAACACCTTGGTCACCTATATCCCCCTGAACTCCAAAAGGACCTTGAGCACCTTGCCTACCCTGAAGACCTTGTAGTCCTTGAAGTCCCTGACTACCTTGAAGACCTTGAGCACCCTGAGCACCGCCATAATTGAAACTAATAAAGCAAATGTCATTATTTTCAAGTGTATTGGCACTTGCATATACAGTTGTTACTGAAAGAGTAACCCCCCAGTTGTTAGGGAGACTACTTTGAATTACAGAATTAACAATGTAAATATTAAGTTCAGATTTGTTCCAAGTTTGTCCGCCATCATCAGAACCATAAATTAAGAGTTGACTATTTTTAGTATTGCCCCAAGTTTGTACCCACGAAGTAACCTCATTATTATCAGTATCAATATAACTAAGGTATATGTCTGTGGTAGGAAGGCTACCACCACTACTAATAATCTTAAATTTACCTGATCCAGGATCTCCACTTGTTGTGGCATTTGAATATGTCCACCTTACTCCAGGATGCTTACCTTCCAGTCCTTGAAGTCCTTGTGTTCCTTGAGTGCCTTGAAGTCCTTGAGTGCCTTGAAGTCCTTGAGTTCCTTGAAGTCCTTGAGTTCCTTGAGGTCCAATATCAGTAATTGATATTGTTCCAACCATATTACCATGATGTTGACAAATATAATACAGGGTGCTTGGTGCATTAAAAGGAACTGCAAATGTTATTGTTCCATTATCTATTCCATTATCTATTATGCCAGTATTATAAGCATTTTCAGTTCCAGTAGTTGCTGATGTTTTAATCCAAAATGGATGACCGGAAGCATTAACATTAAAAGTGTAATTAAATCCACGTAATAGATTTATAGTTGGATTACTTGATCCATCTATAATATAGTTACTAAAACCATTATTTGTTACATTATAAGTTCTAGATCCTGCAGCTCCTACACGACCTTGAAGTCCTTGAAGTCCTTGTGTTCCTTGAGTACCTTGAAGTCCTTGTGTTCCTTGAGTACCTTGTGTTCCTTGAGTACCTTGTGTTCCTTGATCTCCCTGAAGACCTTGAGTACCTTGAGTTCCTTGAAGTCCCTGAAGACCTTGAGTACCCTGAGCACCTTGTGTGCCTTGAAGACCTTGAGTGCCCTGTTGACCTTGAAGACCTTGAGTACCTTGAGTTCCTTGAAGTCCCTGAGCACCTTGTGTACCTTGAAGTCCCTGAGCACCTTGTGTTCCCTGAGTGCCTTGAGTACCTTGAAGTCCTTGTGTTCCTTGTTGACCTTGTGTTCCTTGGTCTCCCTGAAGACCTTGAAGTCCTTGAGTTCCTTGAAGTCCTTGTGTTCCTTGTTGACCTTGTGTTCCTTGGTCTCCCTGAAGACCTTGTGTTCCTTGAGTTCCTTGAAGTCCTTGTGTTCCTTGAAGTCCTTGTGTTCCTTGTTGACCTTGAGTACCTTGAGTGCCCTGTTGACCTTGAAGACCTTGAGTGCCCTGTTGACCTTGAAGACCTTGAGTACCTTGAGTACCTTGATTACTTAAACCTTGAGCACCTTGATTACTTAATCCCTGAGTACCTTGGAGACCTTGAATACCATCAATTCCTTGAATTCCTTTGTCACCTTTATCACCAGTGCGCGCAAATGTAATAACTACTTCTTCATTATCAACAAAAGTTGTAACACTTCCGGAAACATAAGATGACGTAACATCATAATATCCACCATTATCTACTAATGAATCAATTGTAAATAATACAAATCTAGTAGCATCATTACGAGTTGATACTCTAAAATGACCCTTTATTGCAGAAGTTGAATCATCAATTGTTTGTAAAAAGGTATCAAGATTGATTGAATCTGCATCAGAATCATCAATAAAAAGATTTACTGCGGAAGAAAGTATTGCACTATTGAATTTTAATTTACCAGTTCCTGGATCGGAATTTGTTATGTTTGAAATAAATTGATATCTAAATGAAGCTCCACTGAAATTACCATCATCACCCTTTGTTCCCTGAGTGCCTGATCCCTGAACACCTTGAAGTCCTATATTTCCCTGAAGTCCTTGAGTTCCCTGTTGACCTTGAAGACCTTGTGTTCCTTGAAGACCTTGTGTTCCCTGAAGTCCTTGAGTACCTTGAGTTCCCTGAAGTCCTTGAGTACCTTGAGTTCCCTGTTGACCTTGAAGTCCCTGAAGTCCTTGAGTCCCCTGCAATCCCTGAGCACCTTGATCACCCTGAAGACCTTGAAGTCCTTGAGTACCTTGTGTTCCCTGAAGTCCTTGAGTACCTTGTGTCCCCTGCAATCCCTGAGCACCTTGATCACCCTGAAGTCCTTGAAGTCCTTGAGTACCTTGTGTTCCTTGGAGACCTTGTGTTCCTTGGAGACCTTGTAATCCCTGAGTACCTTGTGTTCCTTGATCCCCTTGGAGACCTTGTGTTCCTTGGAGACCTTGTGTTCCTTGGAGACCTTGGATACCTTGTAATCCCTGAGTGCCTTGAAGACCTTGTGTTCCTTGGAGACCTTGGAGACCTTGTGTTCCTTGATCCCCTTGGAGACCTTGAGTACCTTGGAGACCTTGAAGTCCTTGTGTTCCTTGATCCCCTTGGAGACCTTGAGTACCTTGGATACCTTGAAGTCCTTGAGTACCTTGAAGTCCTTGAGTACCTTGAAGTCCTTGAGTACCTTGATTACCTTGAAGTCCTTGTGTTCCTTGAAGTCCTTGAGTACCTTGATTACCTTGAAGTCCTTGAGTACCTTGAAGTCCCTGAGTGCCTTGATCTCCCTGGAGACCTTGTGTTCCTTGAAGTCCTTGAGTACCTTGAAGTCCTTGAAGTCCTTGATTACCTTGAAGTCCTTGAGTACCTTGGAGACCTTGTAATCCCTGAGTGCCTTGAAGACCTTGAAGACCTTGTGTTCCTTGATCCCCTTGGAGACCTTGAGTACCTTGAGTGCCTTGAAGTCCTTGATTACCTTGATTACCTTGAAGACCTTGTGTTCCTTGATCCCCTTGGAGACCTTGAGTACCTTGAGTGCCTTGAAGTCCTTGAAGTCCTTGATTACCTTGTAGACCTTGAAGACCTTGTAATCCCTGAGTGCCTTGAAGACCTTGGAGACCTTGTGTTCCCTGTTGACCTTGAAGACCTTGAGTGCCTTGAAGTCCTTGATTACCTTGTAGACCTTGAAGACCTTGATTACCTTGATTACCTTGGAGACCTTGTAATCCCTGAGTGCCTTGATTACCTTGAAGACCTTGATTACCTTGGAGACCTTGTAATCCCTGAGTGCCTTGAATACCTTGTAATGCAATATCTCTAACGTTAACCCAACTAATTCCAATGCCAGTTGAAGAAAGAACAGACGTAGCACTTCCTACTTGATTGCTTTGGTCATAAAGACGACCACGAAGTTTTGTACTACCTACTACATCCAAATTTGTAGTAGCATTTGTTGTTCCAATACCAACCTTACCAGTTACTTCAAGTACTGTTTTATCTTCGGTATAAGAACTAATACCAACTTTTATATTTTTTTGTCTTCCGCTAGTGTATTTTGCCATTTTTAGTTGAGTGTCTCTAAAATACTTCCAATAAATTTCATATTAATTCCATCACTTGCAGAGAGTATAAGAACATCCCCACTTTCAAGAACAAGTTTTCCAGGTAAGAGATTTGCAGTATCATTACCAGAAATTGGAAAATCCTTAAGAATTTCCGTTGTTACTGCAATTCCTGCTACTGTTCTTTTGTGTGAGAAAGAAACAGTATGAGTATCTGAGCCAATATTTGCACATTGTGATAGAAGAATAACACCAGTGTATCCAACCGGTGCAGTATAAATTGCTGCTGCGTTTGTTGTTACAACCTTCGTAACAGTTTTAAATACTTTAAGTGCTAATGCCATTTTATTCTGCGCCTCCTAATGCTAGAATGAATGGTGTCATTGTTGAAAACAAACTTTTAGAATAAAATGTACCAGAGATAGTTCCGGTATTTTGATTAATCACAACACCATCACCAATTCTAAAGTTTCCAGATTGATCTGTACTTGTAAAAACAACTAAACCACCATCAGTGGAATTAGTTTCATTATCTTGTATTTGAACTCCACCAGTTGATGGAAGAGACTTTGAAATTTCTGTTCCAGAACCTATATATTCAAAAGAATGCCCAGAAGCCAATACTCTACTTTGTTTAAAGAATGGAACAGAAACTCCAGAATTAACAGAATATGGTAGGTTTTCATTCACTGTAATTGTACAAATACCAGAAGAAACTGGTGTAGAACTTTGAATGGAATAATAAACTGGATCTAACTTTAAAGTTGCTGTTGCTGTATTTATGCCGACACCACCACTAATCGTTATTTTAGGAAGTGATGTATAACCTCTACCATTTGAAACAATTTCAATTTCTTTTATTGTGTCACCAGCAATTTGAGCAACTGCCGTAGCTTGAATTCCCCAATCAGTAGATGGTGGATCAATTGTGATTGTAGGATTTGTGATATACCCACTTCCAGGATTGATTATTGAAATTTTAGATACTGAAAAATATTTTTGATCAAAATAAACAACTTGCCCATCAAATGGACGAATTACATTTATATTTGCGGTTCCAGTATTGGGAACATAAGTGTGAGGTTGGGTGGCAATACCAATATTCATTGTAAATATTGTACTTGCAGTAGAGACTGATGGAAGACCAGTAAGATTTCCCTGACCAATAAATGTTGTAATAATTCCAACAAGATTATCAATATTACTTCTAACATTTGAACAAGATAATGGATCTGTATTTGTAGGATCCCCAGTAATAGACAAATCTTTAATACTCAAATTATTTGTAATTGCCAGTTTCATAGTATCTCTTACCTTATGAAATGCAGTTATCGTTTGTGGAACTTCTCCCTGCAATCCATTTGTAAGTAATATATTTGTTGTTGGATCAAAATATGATTTTGTTGCTAAAATTGCATTTTGGTTAGTAAAGTCTCTAACGTCCGTTGAAACTGCATCAACAATATATCCAAGATCTCTCTTACACTTATCTATATTTGGATTTAAGAATGTTGGATGTTGAATCGCTATTTCAGCAAATGAAGTGTTAATAATTTCTTGACGATTTAATTGAATTAAATTATATGAATCTACAAATCTTCCTGGTGCAACTGTCTTTATTTCAAAAACATGCCCATTTCCACCACTTTGTGCGCTTCTTGGGTAAAATCTGGATCCAGGTTCAAAAGGACAAGTAAATTCAAGATTTGAAATACTTACTCCCATTCCAACAGAGAAATTATGCGGAGTTGAAGTAAAAGCGGTTAAAATTCCAGTTGCGTTATCATAGGAGGCATTGGTAATATTTAAAATTGGAGTGCTTAAATTTAAAGAAAAACTATCACTATTTGCACTTGTATTACTCGCAATAATACCAGTGTATTTTACTAGACTTACTCCATCAGCAATAAATCCATAATTACCAAATGATGAGTTGGAGTTTGTTAAGTCGCAAGCACCACCAGTTCCACAATATACTGCAATGTCATTACAGATGGTAAACATCGAAACCAACTGAGCATATCCTTCGTTGGTAATAGAGCAACCAATACCACCTTGATTATATTGAGTGTAACTATCAAGAACCATTGATTTTAATGGTCCAAGTGCATTCTTCCCATCAATTCTTAATCCAATACTATTTGGAATAAAATTGGTGCAGTTTTGAATATATGGTGACTGATTAATATATTTCGGATCATTTGGATTGAATGAGACTATTGCTCCATTATTTGCAGCACCTACAAAGGACATCTCTGCAATATAATTTCCAGTTCCAACATAAAAAAGGTCTCCAGGATTATTTGGAGTTACATTAACTTCTCTTAAACTATCTCCTACAATACTTATTTGGTTTGGAAGTGCGATTGGGTTATTTTCTATATAAGTCCCAGCACTAACTTTAATAACAGTTCCTGCTGTTGTTCCTGATGTTTTTGCTGCTGCAACTGCTGATGCAATAGTTGCCTTTGGTTCTGAGAGTCTTGTTCCTGGGTTTGCGTCGTTTCCGTTTTTTGCAACATATAAAACATTCGTTACTAATGGAAAGTTTTTGGAGAGATTAGACGCATCTCCATAATAGTAACCCGCAGTTACGACACCAGCATTAACGATATTTCTACTATCATCAATGATAGTAGTATTTGAAATTTTAATTGCCATCTACCGTCTTCGTGTTTCCACTGGGTAATATAATTTATTTAGTCAAGTCATCAAGTCGTCTGTTTAATTCATCAATCTGTTCTTGTTGAGTTTTGACGCACTCAATCAATAGACCAATGATACCGTTATAATTAACTGTCTTACTATCCTCACCACTTACCAATTCAGGAAGAACTTTCTCAATATTTTGTGCAATCACTCCCATTGAAGGTTTATTGTCAGACTTCCAATCAAATCTAACACCATCAATTTTGACAATTTTATCGATTGGATTATCAATCTTTTGAATATTTTCTTTAAGTTTAATATCAGATGCAGAGTTAAAGTCTGTTGCAGTTATAATTCCGGTGGAATATACATTACCAACATTTAAGTTGGTAAGTGTACCAACAGAAGTTAAAGAAGAATTAACAACACCACTTCCCAATGTATTGGAAGAGATTACAGGAGATCCACCAATTTTATAGGTTTTTCCAGTATTGATATCAAGATTTTCACTAGATTTTAATGAATCACTTGCGCTGTTATAGGTAAAAGTTTTAAGAATATTAGCAGAACCAATTCCAATTCCACCACCATCAAGAAGTAGATTTGTCGCAACTGTCGTAGCAATTCCGACTCTTAAATCAGCAAGTTCAATAGTAGAAGAATTGACAACAAATTGAGTTCCATCTACATATAAGTCACCTTTAATTCTTACTGCACCAGTGTTATCTCCAACTCCTGCTGGATCAATAAAGATAATTGGTGGTCCAGAAATTGTATCAGTGTTAATTCCAATACCAGTTAATCCGGTAAAGAATTGTGATGCAGTAATTATACCTGCATTAAAATTACCAAATGCATCACGAGAAACAATTGTGTTGTTAACATTTAAATTTGTAGCATTTGATGTAACAGTGAATATTGCGCTATTCTGTTGGTTTGCTGTAAATGTTGCAGAACCAGAAAGACCAGTACCAAAAACTCCAAGTGAAAGTTGACCATCACCAACAGTAATAGAATTAGTTGTAACTCCAGTTACAAGTCCTTTTGCATTTACAGTAATTGATGGGATAGAAGTATTTGAACCAAACGTTCCTACATTGGAATTTACAGTTGCTAACGTCGTAACTGTATTATTGGAAGTTACATCTCCAGATAGATTTGGAATATTTGTCGCACTTGTTGCAGTTCCTACAAAGTCGCCATAGAAGGTTACAATACCACTATTAGTAGAAGTAACAATACCAGAAGAAATCTTAACTGTTCCTAGTGTTGAGATTCCAGTAACAAGTGCATCACCATTAATCCAAAGTTTTGATGTTGGATTTGTAGTTCCGATTCCAAGATTGCCTAAAGAAGGTATAAAAACAAGATTATTGGTAGAAATTCCTACATCAGTTGTGCTTGATGTAGATACAAAAGTAATAAATTGTGGTTGTGCAGATTCTGTTTCTGAAGATTTAATCTTAAATCCAGTAACACCAGTTAATTTTGAACCATCTCCACTAAATTCTTTTGCAGTAACAATTCCAGAAAAATATCCACTACCATTAACCCAAAGTTTTGATGTCGGATTTGTTGTTCCTATTCCAATATTGCTTAAAGAAGGTTTATAAACTAAACCTTCAGTAGAAATTCCTGCAGAAATAACTCCAAGCCCAGTAACATAGGTTGGATATGCAATGTCTGATGAAGTGTCTTTGGTTATATTAAATGTGCTAGTATATAATAGACTATTCCAGCGAGTATTTCCATTACCTAATTTAAATTTATTAGAGTCTAATTCTAATCCAAGTTCTCCTTCCGCAAGAATTGGATTTGCATTCGTCCATTCTAATGCAGTACCTCTTCTAAATTGTAATTGTACTGCCATGATTAAGAAACCCTCCCCGCATCTATATTTGGTATTCCACCATAATTGCTATTTGGCATACCACCGTCAAGATTTGTGGTAGTAGCGGTATTTCCATCTGGATTGAAATTCCCACTATTTGCACCAACCCATTGCCCAAGACTATTTATTACTTGAGTAGAACCGACATAAAACCCTAAAGCAGTTACAAAACCAGCATAAGACACGCCAATGTTGCCTATACTATTAATAACAGTATTATGAGCATCAGTAAATACTACAGAACCATTAACATTTGATATGCTTACTGAAGAATTTCCTGAACCTATTACTACAGTATTTGCAATAATATTAGATAAATTTCCACTAGTACCTAAAAACCTAATGTCTCCCGTTGAATGATCTCTACGAATCTTTACATCAGAAAAAACAATTGCATTATCTTCTGGGTCTAATGTGATTGTTCCAGTACCAATTGAAAGAATACCAGTAACTCTTGCATTACCTTTAACAACCAAATCTTCAGTAAATGTTGTTCCACTTCCGATAGGATCAACAACTAATTTAGTTACTGTTGTTAGTCCAACAGACATTCCAAGACTGGAAGTATTGCCAAGTCCTAAAGTATTATCAAGTGTTTGAGAACCTCCCCCTCCTCCTACTGCACCTACCCATTTACCACTAGCCGCATCATACTTTAAAAACTTACCATCAACTTTTGCACTATTTCTATCAACATCATCAAGAAACTCAAGGCGAGTTTCACCACCACCACCAATCGTAGAAAGTTGTTGTTGAATGCGATTAATGAATAGACGATAGTGCTCTTGAAGTTGATTAAGAGTTACAAAGTTTTGGTCTAATGGTGTTAATGGATCAGAATTCTTAACTTCGGGAGGCTCATCCAGTAATCCTTCAGTAAGAGTTTCTTCATTAAACTTTTCAAAAACTTCTTCAAGGTAATTAATCTTTTCAAGAAGTCTATGATTTTTCTCTTCAAAGGATGAATATAAACCTTTAACTTCTCTTATATACTTATCTTGGTCTGGAATCTTGATTGATGAGACTTTCTTATAAAGATCTTGAACTTCTTCATTTAGACCTTGGATATCTTCATCATAATACTTAACTTCTGGAATAGATTCTTTAACAGAAGTAATCTCTTTCCTGAGTTCTTTTACATCCTTATCATAATACTTTACTTCTGGAATAGATTCCTTAACATTTGCAATCTTTTGGTCCAGAATATCAAGTTCATCATCATAATACTTAACGGTTGGAATTGACTCCTGAATTTCTACAAGACGTAATTCAATTGTAGAAATCTCATCATCATAATACTTGATTTCAGGTACAACTGGAATTTCCGAACGAACTTCTTCAATCGCATTAATAATTTCATTCAGATCATTTTCATAATATCTAATTTCAGGAACAATTGGGATGCTATTACGCACATCCACAACCATTTCTTTCAGTTGATCTAACTGATAATCATAAAGAATTGGTTCTGGAATTATAGGAATTTCTGAACGAACTTCCTCTAACTTATTTTTAAGTGCTGAAATATTTTCATATAAGTCAGAAGGATCAAAAACTTCAGGTACTGGAATACTACCTTCAATTCTTGCAAGTTCTTCACGAATAGATTCAATATCTTCATCATAACTCTTTTGTTTTGGAAGATTATCAATTCTATTTTTAAGATTTTTAATATCTTGATAGACTTCTGTTAAATCAGTTTCTTCTGGAATTATATAAGAAATTCGTTCTAAATCATTCCTTAATGCACCAATCTCTTCAAGATATGGATCTACTGGTTCTTCAACAATTTCTTCAACAATTAAAGGATCTTCAACTTCTACTACCTCACCAAATAATTCTTTTGGAGAAACAATCCTTTTATTCTTTACTTCAACTTTTTCTTTTTTTGCAGCTTCTTCTGCGAGAGATTGTAATCTCCTCTGCTCAAATAGTTCAGATGGTTTTTTAAGTCTCACTTATATAAACTTTACTTGTATTCTTTATTTATTTTAACTCAAAACTGATGCATTTACAAGAACGTTACCTTCTCTCTGTTTTGTCTTTACTGAACTTCCATTTACTGTAAAAACATTATAGTAATGTCTACCTGCATCTAATGTTGCAGTAATGGTACTTGCCATTGAGATTCTTATTGTGGAGGTACTTGTCGTAATCCCCACGATGAATGGGTAAGTTGTTGAGTCTCCTGCATACTTTGCAAGAAATGCAGTGGAAGTATAAGAAGAGATACCAACAAGAGAATTATCAGGGTTTGTAAGAATAAAATCTTTTGTAAAAGTCTCTCCTTGTTGTATTGTAAAGTTCTCTGCGATGACTGCTGCCATTAGATGTTTTTTATATATTTATACTGTTTCGGTGATTCCAATCTCTGCCAATAATAAAAAGGGAGAATTTCTGCTCCCTTTCTTGTAGTTTATTTTGTTAAACAGGAGAGGTCCCTATTCCTACAGATGGTGATGGTATTTGAAAAGTAAATAGTTTGGAAACAGGTTCTGCATAAATTTCATCAAATCTTCTTTCAGCCCATTCTTGAAGGGTTAACTGCCCACCCACTCTTTCTTCTTCAATCAAAGTTTCTATTAAAGAATTAATTTGTTCTTCTGTAACTTCGTCAAATGGAATAAAAGGATTTTGTACATTATATTCAGTTTCGGTATCAAATTGTTTGAATAATTGATATCCAACATTTGAGTTTGTTTCATCATCAATATAGTCAATAAAAACTGACAAATCAAAAATCATATCAGTATAACCTCTATAATCTTTAACTCTTGAAGTAATTGCTTTAACTTGGTGAGATATGTTCATTATTTTTTTTAAACTATTTATAATTTATATAATAAATTTTTCAAAGATTCACCTTTCATTCCACAATATAATTGTTTATGATCATAAACATCAAACGTTCCTATTTTTGAGTATTCGGTATTGTACTTCAAATCATTTTTCATATTGAGAATGAACAATTCTTCATTTCCTGGTTTTACATTATTTAAAAAATTTAAAGACTTTTCTTTAATATTTTTCCAAAAAGAAGATGTGGTATCAAATTTAGATCCAAAACTATAATGATATGCCAGAGATAATTGATATGCCCAAATCTCATAATGATATAGATTATTATAGTAGTGCATTCTCTCCTCTATATTTTGATTCAAAAATCCACAAATATATTCTGCAAATTGCTTGTAATAATAAAGACTTAATGCTTGTAAAGGCTCAAAAAAGAACAAACGATTTCCATTATAAGCACAGAATGAATTTTGTATTAAAGATTTAGAATATCTTGGCACCCAATCAATTTTTTTAAAATCTTTTATATTATTTCTTTTCAAGTCTATGTCTGATTCTGAAGTTATTTTATTATTAAAAAGATATCCACATTTTAAAAGTTTTCTTTTGGGAAAAGGTAATCCAAACTGCCACCCATCTTTAGTTGCTCTATGAACAGTATGGTGTAAATGATTTCCTATATCTTGAGTATATAAAAGTGCTGAATTAACAGTTTCTATTATTGGAGAATAGTATAAATCATTTTCCCATCCATTTGAAAAAATTACAAAATCGTAAATATTTTCATTAATTATAGCAGAATTGTTGACAATTTTATATCCTTCTACTTTTTGAGGAATAAATTTAACTATTCCACTATTTTCCAAAGCACTATTAATATAATGATTAAATTCTCCACTTTCAAAATGAAATGCCATTTGATTGTTATTGAAATTATGTTCAAATCTATTTTGTTTACCCCAATCAATAAAATCAATTCCAACTTTTATTGACGCAATATTTTCAAGACACATCTCAGAAATAGAAATCCCAAGAATCTCATTAATCAACATTCCTATGTGAGGAGTAGTGGATTCTCCAACACTTAAATGATCTTTATTTGGATCATAATATATTTCAACTTCGTGCCCATTTTTGATACAAGTTAATGCAGTAATAATTGATGAAGTTCCCTTTCCAATCAATGCAATTTTCATAATATAGATACAGTTACTCTCAATTATATCACATATTTTTATTATGGACGACTATTGTAGTAATATGTTCTTCTCTTATACGAATAATATAATGTCATACTACCAGATTCGCAACCAATATCTTGCCCAGCAGTATTTGTACAATTTGTAGCATTATCGATCACCATAAGACGAAATGTTGGTGTTCCATCATCCTCTGGAGCCCAACCTCCACCATTTGCATTAATTTGAAAACTTTGATCACTTTGTTGATTGCCAGATTTTGTTTGATCTCCCCAATGTCGTCTAGTTCCGTCTGTGGATTTTGTAATTCTCAATTCCAATTTTAATTGCCAGTTACAAAATCTACCTTTAGCATTAAAGGTATTTGTATATCCATTAATCTCACATATATCATCATATCCAGGAGACCACTCCCACCATTGCTCATCACCAGCATTATTTGTAGAGGGTTTTGGTCCACTTCCAAAACTTTGAGTTCCAGTTACTGTTGTACTATTACAATCATAATTTCTTGCAACTGTTAGGGTGCAAACAGTAGAGTCTGCATAATTACTAGCAAAAGAGTTAGTAACTGTTGCTCTACACTTAATTTTATGCCCATTATCACTATAATAAACTGGTTGATATCTGGTCAATGTTTGTGTATTTTGCCCAGAAATTACAGAATAATTACTTCCACCATCAGTACTCACATACCATTGATATGAAACTGTGCTATCATTATTTGCGGTATCAGTAGCAGTAATACTAAAATCCTTACTCTCTCCGGCAGTTGAACTTGAAGTTGATGAAAGATTGCTCGTAATTGAGACTACAGGAGTAACTTGTGCTGCAATTTTTTGAATTCTTGCTCCACCATTTCCTGATCCAAAAGTTCTTCCGTATGTGCTACTTGTATAAGGATTTGCTCCCGATGATCCACTACCAGCATATTGTATACTAAAAGTACCACTATTTTGACCTCCATTTCCAGATTCGCAAGCAGATTCAAAGTTCCCACTTTGATGACTTCCTGCACCTCCACCACCTCCACTATCTCCAGAACTACCCGGTTGACCATTACCAGCTCCCTGGCATCCGGCACCACCATATCCAGCACCAGAGTTTCCTCCTGCAGATGGATCTTGACCACCGGCAGTTGCATATCCACCACCAGAAGAACCTCCACCACCACCGGAAGCAGTCATACCGATAGCAGAAGAATATCCACCACCTCCACCCCCTCTCCAATCACCAGAACTTGCTCCATCTCCACCACCAGGACTTCCTCCAGAAGCAGTTCCACAAGGATTGCTTCCGCAATTGCCATTACCATTTGCTCCTGCAGTGCCAATTGAAACTGGTATTGAAGTAGGTGTCGAATAAGTAACATCTTTTACTACAGATCCACCACCTCCTCCAGCTGAACCATTTGCACCGGTTCCTCCACTTGCCCCCCAAAGAGTAAATCTATATGTTCCCGATTGAATGGTAATAGTTGTTGTTGCATTAATGTCCATATTTGTGGAACTACTTAATGTAGCATTTGAACCAGTTGCCCAAGGAGAGGTAAATAAAACAGCATCAGACCAATCAGAAACCACACCCGTATTTGCACGATGTCTAACTCTTACATAACGAGTACCACCAGATAAATCACTAGAAGTGATTGATGTTTTGTTTGTTGTATCAGTTAAAGACTGATATCTAATAGTATTAAAATCCGAAGCATCTGAAACTTGCCAATCAGTTGATGCGTGAGTTATATTACCATACTTTGAAAAAGCACTTGATGTAATTGTTGGTGTTCTTGTATTTAAAAGTTGACTTGCTGTTGGTGATGTGATTGTGGGTTTATAAATCTTAGCAAAAGATCCACCAAGTAATGTTACTTTATTAAACATAATTATGCAAAACCTTGTCCTGCGACAGATACATATGTGATTGTTCCTGCATCCACAGTAAAGAATGAAATAATATCCGTAACTGCTGTTGTAGAATATGTTGGACCAACACCACCAACATATTTTGGATTAATTGCTAAACTTACATTTCTGGATCCACTTCCTGAAAATCTTAAAATTAAGGTTGCAGAAGACAATCTCCCAGAAACTGCTCCAGTTAATGTAAAGGTAACTGATGTTGTTCCAGAAATATCTGCGATAAAAGATGTATATGTTCCAACATCCAGTGCAGTACTACCACTTACTGAACCCAAAAAATTTACATTTTCTGAATAAGAAGAAACATCAAGTCTCTTACCAGAAGCCATCGTAACACCGGTTCCTGTTACATTAAAAATATTAGAACCATTTACATAGGCAGAAATTGTACCTGATGATGCAACAGTTACACTCGAAAGACCAGAGACAATTCTTGTTGCATCAATTCCAGATAAACTTGAACCATCCCCATAATACTTGGTGGCACTGATAATGCCAGTGGAACCATACATTGTGATCGCAGTACCGACATTCAAATTATTTGAAAATGTTGCAGCAGAACCAGTTATATTACCAACGAAACCTGATGTTGCAGTGACAACACCAGTAGCATTAATACCAGAAGAACTTAATGTAAGACCAGTACCAACATTCAAATTATTTGAAAATGTTGCAGCAGAACCAGTTATATTTCCTACAGTAATATTAGGACTTCCAGAAAGACCAAAAGAAGTGGTTGCAAAAGATACTGATGAGATACCAGT
>Ga0181355_1000333_pt1 | contig 19817 bp, 24 predicted proteins | sample Fa13VDMM15DN_FD_130099 | JGI IMG/M metagenome (GOLD analysis project Ga0181355, IMG submission 130099) | Freshwater viral communities from Lake Michigan, USA - Fa13.VD.MM15.D.N | ecosystem: Environmental > Aquatic > Freshwater > Lake | place: USA: Michigan | collected 2013-09-23 | reverse complement strand
TCGGTCAGCCAGTTGGTCTGATTCGAGTCGTCGAGCAGCGGAAGTAGCTGGTAAACGAGAACCTCGAAGGGATAGGCCGCATCCGGCGTTGGCGACACGATCCAGTTCTCGTAGTCGTAGTCAGCATAGAACTGGGGAGCAGATGTCTGCGAACGGTCAGGCCAATATGACCGAATATATTCGTAAGAACGCGGATAGATCTGCGTGTAGGTGTCGTTATTCGTTCCAGTGCCGTAGTTGAAGCTAACCGTCTGCCGCCAGCGATCCGGCTTTGGGTAGACAGCAAGGCCCGGTGAAAACGTACCTGTGAGCACATTAATCAGGCCTTCGACTTTCAACTCGCGCGCGATCCGGCGCTCCGCAAGATTGATCAGGCGCGGGAGCTGCTCATAGACGATCTCGTCAGAGGCCAGCGTAAAGCCGCGCTCCAAGTAGCGCCTCATGTCCTCTTTAAGCGACGCGAACGTCATGGTGGTCGGCATGTCAGTCTCCGCAGAACCCTTGGCGTCGGGCGTTGCTTACCTTAACCTCGGCTATTGTCTGATCAGTGTCTTTGGTAGACCAAGAGATTGGTTTCCAGACGTTACAGGCGGCTCCGTTAGTCCCGGCGGTGCCCGTCATTGTCGCGCAGCCGGGCAGGATCAGTAGCAACGCTATCGCCAGCACGAACGGCATTGTTAACCCTCCTCGATGCGTCAGCCTGCGCCTCTGCCTCGATCTTTGCCGCAGCATCTCTGCGGCCTTTCCCATATATTGCCAGAATGGCGACTAGAACGCCACCAACAGCGCTGACGAATCGCCCGATAGGCGAGAGCAAAAATCCAATCATGCGCCCTCCTCATCGAGTCGCTGTTTGCGGAAATACCAGATGGCAGCCGCGGCTACGACAATTACAAGGCATACGATGGCGGTTGTGCTCATCGCGGACAAGATGTCTCCACCCTCTTTCACGATGGGCATGACCTCCTGCACGACCGCGATGGCCCCGGCTCCGCCGGCAATCACAGCGCCGTTCGCTTCCTTGGACTGAACAATGCTCTTTTTAGGGGCGGGGGCGTCGGGCTCCGCTCGGGACTCTTCAACCGGGATGGGCTTCTCGGTATCCAAACCGCGCCACAATTTGACCTCTGCGCGACGGCGACGAACCAGACCCGGAAGCTCTTTGCCGCCGCCACGAGTCCATTTCATAAATTCGGCGGGAACGTCGTCAAACCGTTCTTCATTGACACGCTTTAGCAGTGTAGACTTGGCAAGCGCGCCGACGCCAGCGTTGTAGGCAAAATCCACCAGAGCATCAAACTGACCCTGTGTAAGCTCAACTTTGACGAGCTTTTCTACGCCGGCCTCATACTGCACCATGTCGCGCTTGATGATTGCCTCGGCTTCGTCCTTGGTGATTTCCATGCCCGGATTGACGGTAGGGCTGCCCGCCGCCGACGTATGGCCGTAACCAATAGTCCACACCGCCGCAGGGCACTTGTATGCCTTCAGACGCAGGCCTTCGAACTCCTTAACCAGCGCCAATCCATCTGCCGACATACGCATCGCGTTCTCCTTAGTGGATGATAATAGCAACCGTTAAAACAGTCGCCATAAGCACAAAAGCCACGAAAACAACTGAGCCCAGCAAAAGCAAATCCTGCTTCATTTGCTCTTCGTCTCGACGCCTTTGCTCCTCAAGTATTCGTTGTTGCTTACGAACCCGGATGATCTCCTTTTGCACCTCATCCCAGCCCTTTAGACCGTGCTTTGCGACAAACTCGTTTTTTACCTGTTCAGCCCATTCTTCAGCTTGTTTTTTCTTCTGTACTATATCTAAAGCAATTTCCTCTGCCGTAACTTTGCTGAAAAGCTTTGGCTTAGGCGGATTGGCGGATGCTTGCGTTAATTTGGCTACAGACCCGTATAGCTTGGCGACATCCCCGCACATGGACTGAATGTCTTTGCCAAACTTTATGCCTTGCTGGATCGCGGAATAGGCCGTTTTGGCAGCGCCAAAGATCAGCGCAATAGTGGCCGGGTCCATAAATCACCTCTACGGCTCCTGCCTTGTTATGTTGAAGGTCAGATTGGCGTGGTCGGGGTAGTTGATCAGCACCTCACCTTCTGGACATTTGTATTTGATGCGAGCCAGCAACGTCGCCCGACCGGGAGCAACCCTCTGCGGGTCTTCGATGGTGATACCGTATCCAAACTTGTCTACCTTATCATTCGCCGGTCCGGAAAACGTCGCAATCGACGGATTCGCCTTATGGACGATGTAGCGAGAATCGCGGACTTCCAGCCGGAACTGCTCAACTGAGCAGTCATCGCGAATTTTGCGGCGAGCAGCCACCACGGAAAAGTCACCACTGGCGGGGCCATCTGTGATGCTGAAATGCTCCGCAGACCACTCGAGGATAGGCTTTCGGAATAGACCAAGCTTATCAGACGCCGTGTATCCGCCGCCAACCATAGCGAATACGGCAGTGACCGCACCAACTGATTTAGTTATGCGGTCAATATCCAAACTCATTTATCCGCCTTTTTCTCTTTCAAATCGTCAATCTTTTTGAAGACCTCGCCGAAGAGGTCTTTGATCTCTTTCATGCCTTCGCGAAAATCATCGCGCCGCATGTAGTTGCTGGGAAGGTCCATCTCGATGCGATGCAGGTCTTGCCTGAGCTCGCGGACGGCGTCCCAGAGCTGACGCGCAAACCAACCCATGACAGCGAGAAGAGATCCGCCTGCAAGATTGATAATAGCCTGCGGTTCCATCAAGCGGCTCCAGATTCCAAAGCTTTGACCCGAGCCGTCAGATCCTGCACAGCATTGATAAGCGCATATACAAGTTGAGACGTATCAAGGTTTAGAAGCTGCGTTCCTTCATAATTGTACGTTCCAACCATTGAAGAGAACGGAGTATTCTGCACTTCTTGAGCGATCAAGCCGATGTATGTTTTCCCGTTTTCGGGCGTTCCATATAGGCCATTATACTGATAGCTAACAGGGCGCAGCGTAAGAAGAGCATCTGCGGACAGCGTATAGTCCTGAATGTCTTTTTTCACGCGAACGTCAGAGGTGGCAATCCACGAACCACCACCGGGCTTCGCGGCATCCGTACTGTTCACCTGAAACAAACTGGTAGTGATATTCATCACCTGTGTGTTTGAGGTATTCCCTACCTCCCAATTTAATTTAGTATTGCTGTCAGATGAGTACATCGAACAGTAAGCGCTGAAATTGATGAAAGCGTGTCCGCCCAACGTAGCGAAGGAAGCATCCCCGCTAGTAAAAGTGTACCCAGTTCCTGCGCCAGTACCTGTGGTGGCAATTACACGCCCGAACTGGCCGTTGCCTGTCGTGCTTACAGAAGCGTTTCCACCAATAGTGCCGCCAGTTATGCTGACATTGCTAGAATCTTGCGTTGCAATTGAACCGAGGCCAAGATTATTGCGAGCCCCAGAAGCATTTCCAGACCCTGTTCCACCGTTGCTCAACGCAAGAGTGCCGCTAACCGTTACTGCCCCAGTCGTTGCAGAAGAAGGCGTCAGTCCGGTCGAGCCGAACGAGATGCTGGCAACGCCGGAGGAGGCAGCAGCGGTCCATGCCGGAACGCCCGAGTTTACCGTCAGCACGTAGCCGTTGGAGCCAATGCCAAGCTTTGAGAGCGTTCCAGACCCCGAAGCGTAAAGAATGTCGCCGGTCGTGTAGGTCTTAAACCCGGTGCCTCCGCTCCCAACCGGAAGGGCATTTGTCATCGCCACGTTCTGAGATGAGTCAACCGAAAGGGCCACCGACCCATTCGTAGCAATAGCAATCTCATTTGCGCCGGGGGAATAGACGCCGGTGTTGTTGTCACCTTGGAACGCAATGCCGGGGACCGCAGCAGTCCCCTTTTGCAAAAGAGTCTGCCGGCTGTTCTGGGCGCTGGAGGTCATCTCAGGCTCCGCTATTAGGTGATTTCGAGGACAGAAACCGAAACATCGACGTTCTGGCCCGCGGTGACTGCAAGACTATTTCCAGTCATCAGCACAAGGCGCGTGTTGTTAGTGAGCACGGCGATGTTGCTATTGCCCGGCAGGGGCCCAGAGTTGAGCAGGCTGACCGTGGTCGCGCCCTTGGTCAGGCTGACCGTGACCGTGGTGTCGGTCGAGGTGTCGTTTGCTACCATAAGCCCGACAACAACAGAGGTTGTAGCGGCTGGGGCGGTGTAGACCGTTGTGACCGAAGTCACGTTATTTGAAACGGAGTTGTTGAATGCTTGCGGCATGGGGGGCCTCCTCGTCGCTCCATTTTAGCCGACGAGCCCGCAAGAGGCTATAGAAAGCAGCGATTTAGGCCGCTTTGTCCTCCAAGGCTTCGCCGAAGCATTGCTTTAAGGTTGGCTTGCAATCGATGGTTGAGCCGGTCGATTGCAATTTCGCGCAGGCTGAAATCCCACACGGCGACACTTCCATCATCATTTAGCCGACAGTCCAAGTTGTCCCGTCAGCAATCTTGTGACGGAATTATCCACGGATTTCAAATAATTGGCATCTACTTTTTTAAGATGATCAACCCACACGCTGTCCCACATATGGGCCGCATAGGGCCGATCAAATGAAGCCATGAGGGCATCAACACCTCGCTCCTCCCACACCCAAGTATCTAAAAAATCAAAAGGCGTAAAAGCCTTCTGTGGGAGCAGGTGAAGAAGCTCCGGGCGCTCTTGAGCAATTACAGCCGGGAGATTGACCGCGTGCCACGCCCACAGATCCTTGCGCAACCCATCTGCCAATCGGCTGAGCCATATCTCAAAAAACTTGGCCTTGGGCTTAGACAGCATGACGCCGGCAGAAATGGAATCGACCCCTTCCCTGACCTCTGGCGTGAAACCTTTGACCGCGCCGGAAAGAACAACATCGTGGTCCATCAGGTCATCCAAAGGGCGCAGGAGTATGCTGTCGGTGTCCAAATAGATGCCTCCGAGCTCATATAGTTTTTGAAGGCGAATCACGTCGGCTTGGTATTGCGGCCAGCTATGGAGAGGGACGCCCTCGAACTCCTCGGGCGGCTGTATATGCACAAGTTGCACATATTGCTTTGCCATCTCCCAATGCGGGTTATTTTCGGGCTCTTTATTGCAGTAAAGAAAGATCGCGTCAGGCTTCTGCACTGACGCCGCCGTCTTCACCGCCAGATAATTGATGTAGCTGAACTCGCGCGATTTAGGCCCGATCAGCCAAATCATGTGGATGATGTTAGGGACTGATCTTTTTTTTTTAATTCATCCTCAATCCAAGAAAGATTTGCTTTTAAGCGCTCATCATCGGGTGTCTTTTCGACAGCGAGCTTGGCCTGCTCCAATGCTATATTGGACAGCCCAAGATGCCACGCAGATATGCTCGCCAGATCATGCGGCCAATGCCCCCAAACAGTTGGATCGCAAGTATAGACGAGCTGCCGATCCACAATGCGAAGAGCGCGCATCGAGGCCGCGAAACATTCTTCCCAGCGGTGTTGGCGATACATAAGCATCGCAAGCTCACACCAAGGTTCGCGCGTGTTGGGAGCCTCGCCTGCCGCTTGATAATACCATTTCTCAGCCTGAACAAGGTCGCCGATCTCTGCATAGCTCTTTCCGAGAAGGCGCATTGCATAACAGCGTTCGTTTGACCATGTAGCTTCAGGCATTTCTAGGTAGGATTTCAGCGCATCAATAGCGTCTTTCCACCTATAATGGAATGTCAGCTCGCGAGAGTAATAAAAGGCGTTTCTCGGGCATCGCGGATCTTCTTTCACAGATAGCGCAAGAAGATCTATATATTGTCCTCGGCTTTTGGTCGGATCGGGATGATGGCTGACAAGAAGGGTATTCGTCTGCGCCCACACCTCGGTGATCCTCCCGTCGGGCACGGGATATTCGTGGCAGGGGTGATGCCAGCGATAGCCGTGACGGGCGTGGATTTTCTCGTAAAGGAAGCGGATGTTGCAGCCCCAGTCAAAGTAATACCGCAGGCGCGTTGTCTCACCGGGAGACCAGACCTTTTCAATTTCTTCTTTCCAACCGGGCTCTAAAACCTCGTCTAGATCCAACGAAATGCAAATATCAATATTGCGAGGTATAAGAGCGAGAGCAGCGTTACGAGCAATATCAAAGCGCCACGGACTGATGCAAATGTCATGTACGACAGCACCACATTCGTATCCAAGGTCCGCTGTTCGATCAGTGCTTCCAGTGTCAGCAATGAGGATGTAATCAGCCTCCTTGGCAGACTCGCAGAACCGTTTAACAAATTGTTCCTCATTCTTGCTGATTGCATAGACGCAATAGTTCAGCTTGATCTCGTGCTTTGAATACACGTAGATGCCGATCTCTTTATCTATGCGCGACCATGAAGGATTTCCGAAGGTGCTCTTCACGTCTTCGTCGGACCAATCGTCCTTGACGTGGGTCTCGTGCGGATTCCCCGCATATTCGCCCTGCGGATGATGCCCGATTGGAATGCTGATGATGACGGTGTCGGCCCAGACCCTTGCTTTCTGTACAAGAGCACGCGCCTCATCCTGCGTCATGTGCTCCAGAACATCGCCAAGGAAACAAACATCGAAGCGCTGCCCGGTCTCCCATGTGCGCGCGTCGGATATATAGAAGTTAGGATAAAGCTCTTTAAGCTTATATTGATCCTGATAAGGGGCCCAGATCTCTACCCCGGTCCATTCAAGCTTTGGGAAGAGCTTTGCGTAGGTGCCTTCTCCGCAGCCGATATCCAGAGCCGTCTTCGGGCTTGGAATCTTGGACATGACCCATTGGATAGATGCCTTGCCAGATCTTGAGCTAAACGGCATAAGCCCCCCGGAACGACTAAACGATCTCAACCCATACTTGAGATGCCTCGTCCCATGTATAGTTCTTGCCGTCGGTTGGATAGGGCACCGGCGCTTCCCATAAACAGGTTTCTTCGTTCAGCATCCACGACGGATAAGGACGGCGCGGGACGAAGGCGTCGCGCGCAACGTCATACGAATAGCCGATGCCGGCGTAGTTCTTGCGGATGTTGCCGTTGTAGCTCGTCTGCTTCCACCGGCTTTCAGCTCCGAAAAGAGACTGGCAAAACGCGATGCCCTTCTCTTCGCTCTCAACGCCATTCTCATCAATCAGCTCGTTGTTGTTCACAACGATGACCTGAATGACCGTGTTGTTGATATCGAGTTGCGCGAAATGAGCCATAGGTCTTCCTCAGAAGCTGATCGAGCCTGAGCCCGTGAATGTATAGGTTCTATATCCCCCGGACACGGTGTACGTGGGCGAACCCGTTGTTGAAACGGCCGGCGAATAGACATCTGAATATCTGACAATCACCACACCCGATCCGCCAGCCGCACCGGGAGGAGAGCCGGAGCCGCCGCGACCAGCGCCACCGCCGCCGCCTGTATTCGCCGTTCCTGCCGTCGGAGTAGCAGACCCGGTCGTGCCATTGCCGCCGCCACCCGCACCACCATTGCCCGGCGTTCCAGAATTGCCACCGCAACCACCGCCGCCGCCGGCATAATACGTTGCAGAACCGGAGGGCCAAATGCGTCCGATACCGCCATCGCCACCGCGAACCGTCGATGAATTGGCGTCTTGTCCAACCGCTCCAGCGCCACCACCGCCGCCCGTGACAGCGTCACCCGCGATGCCATCACCTGCCGTACCGCCGGCGTATCCTTCAACGGGGGAATAGCCGCCCGCATTCCCGCTGCCGGGGCTTGTCAGCGTTCCGCCGGTGTCAGTTGCGCCGCCGCCACCAGAGCCGCCGGATCCGCCTGATGTATCGAGGTTTGCACCACCGCCGCCGCCCGTCGCCGAGATAGAAAAGGCAGACGATATCGATCCGCTATTGCCGCGCCCTCTTGTGTTTTTCTGCGCACCACCGCCGCCGACCGTGATTGTATATACCGTACCGCTAGTGATGGAGGTCGTCCCGCTACGGAAACCACCAGCGCCACCACCACCGCCCACGTACTGACCTCCGCTGCCGCCACCTGCGACCACAAGATATTCGACAGTCGTAGGGCCAGAGTAAACGATAGGCCAAACGGATTTATTCACCTCTTGCTCGGAAAGCGACCAGATCCCGGTTGCGGATGACGCAGTCGGGGTATTTGTTACGCCAACCACGCTGCCGTTGCTTCTCTTTTCCATCGCCAGCCTCAGAACGTGATTGAGCCGCTGCCGGTCCAGCGATAGACACGGTAGCCACCTGCAACCGTTATGGTCGGAGAACCTGTCGTGGCCGATGCGGCTCCATAGGTGTCTGGATACCGAATGATCACGACACCAGAGCCACCTGCTCCGCCTGTATTTCCGCTTGTGCCGCCGCCGCCACCGCCAGTGTTTGCAGTGCCGGCACTCCCAGCAGATCCGCCACCGCCGGATCCGCCAGATCCGAACCCGCTTGGAATAGTTGATCCGCCGCCACCGCCGCCGCCTGCATAAGTGACGGACGATCCAGATATGGACGATGTTGAACCGTTGCCGCCATTACCGCCGGCGTCTCCGCTGTTTTGGCCGGCGGCTCCAGCGCCACCACCGCCGCCGGCGGATCGATAGGTGATGTCATCGCTCGCGCCGCCGCCGCCGTTATTTCCTTGACCGGCGGTTCCAGAACCGCCGCTATTGCTGCCGCTGCCATTTCCAAAATCGCTGCCGCCGCCCGATCCGCCGGTCTGGCCGATCCATTCCGCGCTTGTGGCCGTTCTATTGCCGCCGCCGCCGCCGCCAGTCGAAGTGATGGTCGAAAAAACAGAGTTGTTGCCGCTATTTCTTCCGCCCGATCCACCGCCGCCGACAGTGACCGTGTAGGTGCTGCCCGCCGTGACAGAAAGGCCGCTCGCGGTCCTGTAACCACCTGCGCCGCCGCCACCATACCCACCGCCACCACCACCGGCGACGACGAGATATTCCACAGTCGGGGGCGCGTTGGTCAGAGAGGGCCAAATAGACCCTTTCTGCGCGGTCGCCTGTTCGAACAGGCTCCACATGCCCGACGCCGAGGACGTTGTCGGGGTCTTCTTCGGCCCGATGATGCCCCCGTTGTTGATCATTACGAAATCTCTTCGTAGGAGCAGACCGCTTCAAGATCATTAGCCGCGTTTGCCGTCAGACGAATGCTGTCGCCTTCTTCAAGGTAAATCGACTTGCTCAGGACATCGAGCGTTGCGTCCGCAAGCACGACCACCGTGTAGGCGATGCGATAGGCGACGGACGAGCGAAACAGGTCAACGGTAATCTCGGCGTTGTTCGTGCCATCCACGTTCGACACGTAAAGCGCGTTCACCTTGAGAACCTTGCCGCTCGCGGCGCTGTTGGTGACAATCGCCGTAGCCGACGTGCCAACAGCCTGAACAGCCGTCTTGCCGTAGATCGCGGTGACGTTGACGATATTTGGCGCAGCCATTGGATTAGCCTCCGAACACGATGGTCATCGCAATCGCCTTTCCGGTGGTTGCGTAGTTGGGGTTGGTCGATTGCCATGTCGTGCCATTTGACACAAGCAAGTTTCCGTTTGCGCCAGACGACGTAAGGCCGGTGCCACCATTTGAAGGCTGCACAACACCAGACGTATTTGTGCCGGGAGCAAGGTTTGAAAGATTGCGAGCTGTCGTCATCGTTGTAACCCCTTTAGCCAATTATGGTGACGTAATTTCGGCCACCTGCTGAAGACACAACAGCCGTATAGCTAATCAGGATTGCTCCCTGAGCGCCAGCCCCACTATTTCCCGCCGTTGTATTTGCGGTTCCGCCAGAGCCGCCGCCGCCGCCATATAGACCGCCATTCCCGCCGGCTCCGCCCGTATTAGACCCTGTCGTTGAGGATGTTCCACCGCCGCCGCCGCCACCGCCTCCGGAACCAGCAAGCCCCAGAAAATCGACGCCATTACCTCCAGATCCGCCAGCAAATCCGTTTTGTGTAGAATCATTTGTTCCGCCACCACCACCGCCGCCGCCGCCAAGAACGCCGTCACTTCCAATTGTCGCTGGTGCTGTGTCATTTAGGCCGCCAGCCGAAAGAACAGCAATCCCTACGGACGGGCCGCCAAACCCGGCTCTCGCCGTTTTTGTTGTTCCACCCGCACCGGCGGTGCCCCCGCCTCCGCCGCCGCCATCGATAGCAACGCTGCCCACACCACCGTTCCCGCCGGCGTTTGTGGATGCGCCGGCAGATCCGCCGCCGCTACCAGATCCGCGCAATGACGCGCCACTAGTGCCGCCTGATCCTCCAGCAAACTTAGTTGTTCCATAACCGCTTGCCGTTACGCCGCCAGCTCCACCAGCCGTAGTTGTGCCAGCGGACCCACCTTTAGCAAGAACGCCTGTCGTGGTTGATGTCGGTGCGGTATTTGAAGAAGTTCGAGATGACGTGTTCCAGTTAATCCATGTATCGCCACCGGAAGCTCCGTTGGAGTTTACGGTTGTTTGAGCCGCGCCACCGCTGCCGATAGAATAATAAACAGTGCTATTCGGAAGAAAGTTTAGCGAGCTTTGAGAGAAAGCGCCGCCGCCGCCGCCACCTGACGAGTTATTTGCACCAACATTTGGTTTTGCACCAGACGCTCCGCCACCGATAGCAGCCACGGTTGCATTCACAGTGCCGTCAAGGTCAGAAGGTGTGTTCCACGAGGAGCCAGATGTCAAAACCTTGTTGCGGGCGGTGCTATAGATGTAGGTGATGACGATGCCGCCGGCGGCGCCGTTGCCAGCGTTGCCCGATGTTGAGCCGCTTCCACCGCCAGCGCCACCGCCACCAAACAGGCCACCAGCTCCGCCAAGGCCGCCTGTTGCCCCAGCAAAATTGGTTGCGCCGCCACCGCCGCCGCCACCGCCCGCGCCATACAAGGAGGCAAAAGACGTTCCCGCGCCGCCCGCGCCGCCAGTCGCGCCGCCTGCCGTCGTGGAGGGGCCGCCACCACCACCGCCGGAGCCGTTCGATCCCGCGCCGCCTGTAGTTCCGACGCCGCCGCCGGTGCCGCCAGTGCCTGCGGTGCCCGAATAATTCGTGCCGCCGTTGCCGCCGGTTGTGGTGTTGCCGCCCGATCCTGCCGTTCCGTTGCCCGTGCCACCGCCGCCGGAGCCACCCGTGACGCCCGATGCGCCGTTTGCGCCCGCCTTGCCGACCGCGATGTCAGAGCCTGCGCCACCGCCTGAGCCGCCGCCGCCCGTCGATCCAGCAACCGATCCGCCCGCGCCGCCAGCAAAAAGAACGGCTCCGATGCTGTTAGCGGTCGTTCCGCCCGCACCCGGACCTGTAGTTGTTCCAGCGCCGCCGCCGGCAGATTTAACGCCAAGGCCACCGAAGGTCGGCGCAGATGCAGAGCTTGAACGAGTTAAGAGATTCCAATTTATCCAAGTGTCGCCACCAGCAGTTCCGTTGGTTGAGACAGTCGTTGCGCCAACACCTGCCGCTCCAATCGCAATGTTAACAACATCATTTGCAACGAAATTGAGCATGAAGTTCTGCGCGTAGGCCGAACCGCCACCAGCCGCGCCGTTTCGCGTAGCCGCAAGGCGAGAGCCACCGCCACCACCGCCCCACAGATGCGCGACGGCAACCGTGTTTGGAGCCATGTCTTCAGGCACGGTCCATGTGCTGCCGCTGGTGATAACAACCGTTTTACGCTGTGTCGTGGCGTAATAAATAATAACACAACCACGACCGCCGGCGCCGCCATTGCCGGGAGACGCGCTCCCTCCGCCTCCAGCTCCACCGCCTCCATAGAGGCCGCCCTGACCGCCGATTCCAGCCGATCCGTTTCCGCCACCGCCACCACCGCCGCCGGACCCAACTAAGGACCCGGTAAAAAGGAGATATTCGGCTCCATCTCCACCATTACTGCCAGCAATTCCATTAGCTGTTCCACCACCGCCGCCACCTCCAGCGACACCAGCAGTTGGAGAAAATCCAGAAGTTGCGAATCCTCCCGTTGATTGCAGCAAGCTAGAACCGGGGCCTCCAAAACTTGCAGCAGGAGCCCCACCAGAACCAGCTCCAAGCCCGCCAAATGAGGACGACGCAGAGCCTCCACTTCCAGCGGTGTACCCATTTCCCCAGATCGTGGCCGCAGAGCCGCCGCCGCCACCGGATCCTGCGTTAGCCAACGCAGTATTGCCCGATGTGCCCCCCGTGCCTCCCGAATACACGATAGAACCAAATCCAGAAGCTGAAGACCCGCCAACACCGCCAATGGTAAAAAATGTTCCAGTGGCGATTGCTCCACCTTTTGCAAGAATGCCTGCGGTTGCAGACCCCGGCGCTGTGTTAGAGCTTGATTGCGTGGAGCTGTTCCAGTTGATCCAACTGTCGCCACCTGCGGTTCCAGATCCGCCTGCTGTTCCGCCGGATCCAGCCGAGCCAACCGTATAATAAACTGTTCCACCAGTCGCGTTGAACGTCAGGAGACTGGAAGAAAGAGCTCCGCCTCCGCCGCCGCCGCCGCCCGCGCGCGTGGATGATGCTCCACCAGCTCCGCCGCCGATGCAGATCACGCGGACAGGAATCGTCACATCGAGATCGGCAGGAACGGTCCACGTACCTGCGCCAGCGGTGTCAAGAAGGACGCCCTTGTAGGCCATTACGCGGGAACCTCTTCTGCCGGCGCGCTGAACGTGTTGCTCACATGATCATAAATCCAGCCCATGTCGCAGAAAACGTCCTGCACATTGACGATGAAACAACCGTCGGGCGCGATGGATTCATCATCCGCGACGACCATGTTCTCAACCACGTTGTCAGACAGTCTCACAACAGCAGCTCTGTAGATCATGCTCTCGTAACCTTCAATGCAACCGTCACACGAGTGACGGTACTGGCGCTGTCTACATAAAACTCAAGGATGTCGCCCGCAGCGATGGACGTTGTCCATGTCGAGAGCGACGTATCTTGGTTCTTCGTTGCTGAAGATAGCGTCGGCTTCTCGCTCCCGGCAATACTCGTCGTGGTCGGGAAAGCCGAATAAGTAGCCCTCTTCACATCAACTACGACACTGCCAGACTGGTCAGCAACTATAGTCCATGAGTCAACGGTGCAGGCAAACGAGACCTCCAAATAGCCCTTGCTACCAGTTGTAATGGCAGACCCACCACCGTCGATAATCAGCTCAACGGTGCTGACCACATTTGGTCCGGTCGGGCCAGTAGCGCCCGTGGGGCCGATGCTGCCCGTTGGCCCAGTTGGTCCGGCTGCTCCAGCAGCTCCTGCTGCTCCGGTCGGGCCAGTAGCGCCTACGGAACCAGCCGATCCTGTGGGTCCGGTAGCTCCGGTCGATCCGGTGGGGCCCGTAGGTCCCGGAACGGTTGACGCATCGCCCGTCGGGCCGGTTGCGCCAGTAGGTCCAGTCGGACCAATTCCGCTCGCACCCGTCGGGCCTGTGGCTCCTGTCGGACCCGTCACACCGAGCGATCCGACGACAAGCGAGATGAACTCAACGATGTCGCCGGCGACGCAAGGCGAAGCAAGCACTACATCAGTCCCGCTTGTTGCAGTGTAATCGGTGTCGTTCAGGAGTACGCCGTTGACGAACACCTGCACGTTCGGTGGCGTGTAGGTCACAGAGAACGTCGTCTGACCGCCAGTCGCTGTATAAGAGACGCGGTTATAACTTGCGGTTCCCGTTGGCCCAGTTGGGCCAGCCAAGCCGGTCGCGCCAGTTGGGCCTGTGGCTCCAACAGATCCCGTTGGCCCAGTCGGGCCAATTGCTCCGGTAGACCCGGTTGGCCCTGTCGGCCCAGTTGATCCCGTAGGTCCGGTGGGTCCAGATACATTGTAGGCGAGAGTCGTAACAATGTGCGACTGAGTGCCGTCGCGCATAAGCAAGCTTGCGGTAGGCGTACCGCTTTGAGCTTGCACATAAACATTCACCAGTAACCTGCTCGATACGCTCGCGAGCGTGGCCGATGGCACATAGAGGTTATATTCGAGCAGAGATGCAGTCGATGTGCTAACAGGCGTTCCAGAAGCATAGTTTCCGGTAGCCAATGTTTGCAAAACGGTTGTGCCGTTAGACGCTACTTCTTGAAGTTCTGTCCAAAAACGGAATGTGCTTCCGCCGGCCTGATGTTTTAACCAACCGTGCAGCGTCCAAAGACCACCGACGAATGACGTGTTGTTAGGGACTCCCGCGGCGGTAACGAATGAGCCGAGGAGCACAGGAGAAGCGGCGGTGGTGCCAATAGAGAGATCAGTTTGAGCGCCAGAATTTGGCACCACAATTAGATCATAGGCTTGCGGACCAGTAGCGGTTGCGCCATCAAGGAAAAGCGTCAGTCCGGTAGATTGACCAGCCGCCCCAGTTGGGCCCGTCGGGCCAATGTCGCCAGTTGGGCCCGTCGGGCCAATCGAGCCGGTAGATCCGGTGGGGCCAGTTGGGCCGACAGAGCCAGCGTTTCCGGTCGGCCCGGTTGGGCCCTCAAGCGCAACGGGACCTGTATCCGTCCACGTTGAGCCGTTCCACACCCACAAATGCGATGTGTCGGTCGTGACGTATGCGTCTCCAGAGGCCCCGCCGTAGGAAGACGGATACCCCGGCAACGAAGTCGCCGTAGCGACGGTGCCTTTGTAAGAAATGCCTCCGCCAGCCGCGCCGGTAGGACCAGTTCCGCCGGTGGGACCGGTTGGACCTGCGACGGTCGAGGCAGCGCCTGTAGGACCAGTCGGTCCCGTGGCTCCAATAGATCCAGTTGGGCCAGTTGCGCCGACACTCCCCGTTGGGCCAGTAGGGCCCGCAGCGCCGGTCGATCCCGTTGACCCCGTTGGCCCAGTGGGTCCAAGAGCTCCAGAAGATCCCGTAGGGCCAGTAGGGCCCGCAGCGCCCGTGGGGCCAGTTGCGCCAGTCGCGCCAGTAGACCCGGTTGGGCCGGTTGGGCCGGTAGCGCCGGTCGTTCCGGTCGGACCCGTTGGGCCGATCACGACGCCGTTGTTGTTCCAGATCGTGCCGTTCCAAATCCAGAGGTCGCTGGTGTCGGAGGTTACATAGGCATCGCCGACCGCGCCGGTGTATGACGTAGGATAGCCGGGAAGGGACGCGGCGGTCGCCACGACGCCCTTGTAGGTGATGCCTTCGCCTTGCGGGCCGGTTGCACCCTGCGGGCCGGTAGGCCCAAGAGGACCTGTGGGCCCAGTGGGCCCGATATATTGGAGAAACTGACCAAATGAAGCGCGCTTCGTGACGCCATTCTGGACAACGATAGTCGTATCCTGAGCGGTCGGCGTGTCAGCAAGCGGGAGGCCGGTTATCGGGGTCGGGACTAGGTTTGAAGGGACGCTCATGGCACCAAGTATCCTCCGCCCTCTTCAGTAATGATGAAGTAATCGTCCTCTTCGTCCACAAGGCCGGCGGGGGCCGTCGTGATCGAAACGTCAGGACGCGGGAACTCTAGCGTGATCTTCTCGGGCTGGCGAGCCGCAAGACGATACGGATCGAAGTCGTCAAGATCTGCTTCACACACGCGCAAGCCGGGGAAGTTCGGATCGCTCATCAGGTCATCGAGCGAGAACTTTCTCTGACAGCGGCCACAGATTCCTATGCCGTAAGTTGATTTGCCGCGAGGGTCATAGAAAACGCCCATGCGTCACCTCGTGTATGGAGAGATGTTCGCAGCAAAGTAGATCGGCGAGTTGTCGCGCTCCTCATCCTGAGCAAGGCGCAAAGCCTCATCGGCAGTGCCCTTAATGGACACCAGCAAGCCCGGATCGAGCTCCGGCAGCTCCTGCGCCAAGCGCCATGATAACTGCCAAACAATCGCCTCATACCAGCGCTGCGGGATATCGAGCGTCTCAGTCATCGTGCCAACGTCCATGATGTAACGCTGACGCCAGATGATCAACTGAGCGAAGATGGAACCCGTGTTCGTAACGGGCCAGATCCGCATAATCGGAATATCACGCTGACGGTCAAACCAATACTGGAGCGGACGCCCAAGGAACGTCTTATTCGGAAGGTTCGTCCAGTCATCACGATTTAGGCGAGCAAGCGGAATTTCAGTTGGATTGTTTGCCGGGTAAAACTCGGTGACATTAAGCGTTGCGCCGCCCGTTTCCCTCATTCGGAAATAGTCAGCCGGCTGATTGCCGTCTATGTCGTACCACTGCCATTGACCAGCAACATACGCCGTTGAACCCGGAGCAAGAACAGTCGTCCAAGTAGAATTATCGTTTGATCTCTCAAAGACGATGTTGAAGTTGCCCGATGTCGCCATCATCACGCCAACGGTCGTAACCTGAACACCGTTGTTCGCGCCATAATAGACGGTGAGGTTTCCGTTCGCCGCATTCTGAGCGCAGGATGTATCGAGATTGTCGTCGAAGGCATAATTCGTAATGCCGCCGGCAGAAGACGTTTGCTGAACGCCATTCTGGCGAGACAACCAACGATAGTTTGAATTGAGAATATCGACAGTTCCATTCGGCGTAGGGATCGCTGCCTGACCGTAATAAAGCGGCAAGATCTCGCGCTGAATGCACCAAAGAGGGAATCCTTGGTTAGCAAGCGAAGACAACATCAAGTAGAGGTTGTCTTTCGCCGTGTCGATCATCTCAGAAGAGATCTGCTGCGGCTGCAAGCGGCACCGCCGGAAGGCGTGATCGATCACCTTCCGGGTCTGAAAGACAGTCGTAGATACGGTGCCGGATACAGTCATTTCAGCACTTGCCCTTCGTCATGCCGCCCCGCTTCATCATAGAGGGAGCATTCTCAGGTTTAGCAGCCGAGGCAGCCTTCGCCATCATAGCACGAATGCGCCCGACGTTGGGCTTGCCGGGACGAGATTCGCCGATGCCGACACCCATTTTAGCCGCCGCAGGAGCCGCAGCCTCCATCGAGGGCGACTGAATCATTGGCGTGCGAGAGGCCACCGGGACGGCCTTTGCACGCTCCATGCTCGGCGTCCTCGGGGCGATCTTCATGCTCTGAAGAGGGCTCTGAACGCCGCCACCGCTTTTCATGGCGCGGGCCTCGGGCTTTACCATCTTCTTGATGAGAGCTTTATCCATCGCCTCGTCAGGGTGCTTGGCAGCGCCGCCCTTCTTATACTCAGGATAATTTTTATAGGGTTCCGCTTCTTTACGCGCGTAATCGGCCTGTTTCTTGGCAACGTCTGCACGATCTTGAGCGCGAGAAAACGCGCTGCCGCGAGCGTTCTTTTTGTCAAATTCTTTCTGGAACTCAACACGCTCATAGTCTTGTTTTTGACGATTATACATTGCAGCGCGCGCAGATTCGCTCATCTTTGCATTAGCGGCATCACTAGGCACCATATAACGCCCTTGGTTCCCCCCCTCGGGATACATCGACTTCAAATAATCAGAATTGTCATCTTCCTCAAATTGACCGCCTTTTTTCATTTTCCGGGCTTCCGGTTTCACCATTTTCTTGATGAGGGCCTTATCCATAGCCTCGTCGGGGTGCTTCGCCATCCCGCCCGTAGCCTTCTTGGTCTTGCCAGCCTCGCTGAGGGCGATGGCGATGGCCTGCTTCGGGTTCTTCACGACCGGGCCATCCTTGCCCGAGTGAAGTTCGCCAGCCTTGTACTCCTTCATGACCTTGCCGATCTTCTTCTGGGCCTTGGTCATGCCGCCTTTGGCGTATCCGCGCTCCATGCGCTTGAGCTGCTCGGCGTCATAAAGATCGGAGGCCTCGATATCGCGCGGGGCTTCTTTCTTCTTCGGAGCGGGAGCTGCCTTCTTCTTGCCGTAGGTGCCGCTCTGGATCGGAGAGCGCTCCTCGAGCTGGCGCATGTATTCGTCCTGATCGACGTAAGAACCCTGAGCCTTCTTCATAGGAGGCTTCTTCGGCATACCGACGCCAATGACAACCATGAGGCCTTTGCCCTTAGCCTTGGGCGCGCTGTCCTTAACCTCGCCGCCCTTGGCGTACATCTGGCCCGTAACCTTAGTCGCGCTCTTGGTGTAACCAGAGGCCGCGGGAAACTCGAAATCTTTCACGTAACGAACGGCCATTTTATTTCTCCTTGCGGCGACGAGCGATGGCCGCGTTGTCAACGAGATTCGGGTAAGGACGGCCAGCCGCGGTAGCGCGAGCCTTAGCAGCCGTCTTTTGCTTTGAGGTGAGAGGCTTTGAATTGCCGGGAGAAGGATCTTTCTTCTTCCAGAACGGCTTTGCCGCCCCGCCGCGAGCGTATGGGCGAACAAACTGCCTGCCGGCAGATCCACTAAACCCGGCATCTTCAGGGAAAGAGAACTCTCCGTATTTGACGCCCTTAGTCATGTCAGCAATCCCACTTGCGGAGAGACTTGTTGATCCGGCTATTCGGATCTCTCGCCGTCTCCGACGAGGTCAGTTTAGCCTTCATGCCTTTCATGCGAGCGCAGAAAGACGCCCGACGGCCAGCAGCCTTCGGGCTCTTAGAAGCCTGCTCTTTAGAGACCGGAGGCTTGATGTCATGCCCTTGGGCGCGCAGAGAAGCCCGGCCCTTGGCGTTTAAGCCGCCCTCCGGGTTCTTGCCCTCAGAGCGAGTCCATGCGCCGCCCGTTGATTTGTAGACCGGGGTGAACCCGCCTTTGGCAAAGCACCAGTCTTTCATGGATCACCCGTAGGTCTTGATGCACTCCAGAACAATCGCATAAGACTCACCCGGCGAATTTCCGACAGTCGTGAACGCGATGTCGCCAGTCTTACCAGCTCCAGCGTTGTTCGTGACGCCGCCAAACGTCGAGAAATCCATGTGATAGTTGGTGTCAGGCGGGATCACCCACGCCAACACGTCAGTCGTGGCATCCCACAGTATGTTAATCGCCATGCCGTGAGCGGTTGACCAGATCTTGTTGATCTTAACTCCCGTGCATGGCTGGCCTGCGGCATTGGAAGAAAGGGTTGACACATCAACCTTCACAACCGCGCTCTCGCCGGTCCCGTCAGACACGTTAGTGAACTTTTGAATAACCAGACGCTCGCCGTCGAGCAGAGTCTGGGACGTTACAGCATCAGCCATTTATCCCTCCTAATAGGTTGTGGAGGGCGGAGCCGTAGCCCCGCCCATAGCCCATTAGGCCGGCGTGACGCCAATCGCGCCCGTCTGCGTGGCGTTGGGGCCAGCCTGAAGGGCGGTCATGCCCAGAGCCAGCACAAGGCGCCGCGTGCCGTCAGCAGCGCTCGACGGGGCGTAGGTGCCACGCACGTCGCCGGTCGTAGCCGTCGCCGTCGCCGTATCAGCCGCCACAAAGGTGCCAGCGTCATCGGCAAGGGCTCCAGCCCAACCGCTGCGGAGGATGTAGCCAGCGTCCGTCACGCGATAGGGCAGGCCAAAGATGTCTTCGCTGCCAACGGTCAGGTTGCCGGCAAGCGCCGCCGAGACCGCCACATTGGTGATCGTCTTGAACGCCTTCTCTCCGGCCACCGCAGTGGTTCCGTTAAGAGCAATCGTCTCCGTCTGAGCCTGACCCCAGTAGTCGGTGCCGGTCACAGTGACGGTCTGCGTGGTGTCAGCGGCATTGGTGCTGTCCACGTTGACCGCGCGGGCCACATCGAGGGTAGCCACGCCGCCAGAAGCAGAAGCGCCATTGATCGTGGCGTTCGCGGCTCCAGCAATCGCCTGAGCAGCGCACACCGCAGTGGCGGACTTCGTCGCCGGAACGATGTCAAAGATGTACACGCGGCCCAGCGGGCCAACGCCAGCGAAAACACGACCGGGGCCAGCGTAAGAGTTGCCCTGCGGGCCGGTAGCTGCGCCGAGCCAAAGATCGTCGGAAAACTGCGTCATGGTGGTCTCCTTCTTGAAAAGTTTGACCGAGTTTCGAGGATTTCATTCTCACATAAAACAAGGGGGCGGTCCAGCCGCCCCCTTGCCTTGATGTCGGTCG
>Ga0181355_1000331_pt1 | contig 19892 bp, 31 predicted proteins | sample Fa13VDMM15DN_FD_130099 | JGI IMG/M metagenome (GOLD analysis project Ga0181355, IMG submission 130099) | Freshwater viral communities from Lake Michigan, USA - Fa13.VD.MM15.D.N | ecosystem: Environmental > Aquatic > Freshwater > Lake | place: USA: Michigan | collected 2013-09-23 | reverse complement strand
TGTTGCCGTGGCGCTCGGTTCGGCATCCGTGGCCGAGTCTGTCACACATACCTCGACCTCGCTTGTAGCCGCTGCAATTGCTGTCCCTACGATGTCGCCAACTGTGCCCTGTATCTCAATCACGTTGGCCGTCTCAGTCCCTGCCGTGCCCCATGTGACCTGCCCGAATAGCACGGCAACCGCAGTGCCGATATCGGCTGCGACAACGGCCCCGAATGTCGGTGCGCCTCCCGCGTTTCCGTGGAGCAAGGTCGATGTCGTACCGAGCGATGCCATCGGCGTTGGAGTTGCACCGGCTCCACCACCGAGGACGAGGGCATTAGCTGTGAGGGCGACTGACGAGGCAAGTGTGGTTGATCCGGTGAAACCGAGGATGCCTCCCGATGTCCCCGCACTCAGTCCCGTTCCGCCATCTGTCACAGCAACATCGGTCCCTCCGACTCGATAGATGTACGCGGTTCCAATAGTCACCGCTGTAGGGATGTCGGTCGAGATAGACGGGACACCAGCACCGCTCGTCACGAGGACGCCGCTGTTGGCGGAGGCGAGGCCGCTGACTGCTGTGCCCGTTCCCGCGTAGTAAGCCAGTTGGTTGGCCGTGCCGCTGTTGACAGTACCGCTACCCGCAGGAGCCGACCACGTACCATCTCCACGCCAAAACGTAGCCGACGAAGCCGACGTGCCGCTGTTGAGCGCCGAGACTGGCAAATTGCCTGTTGTTTCTGTTGCGAGATTAACGCTCGTGATGAGCATCACGTCTGTCGCCTTTGTCGATCCTAGTTTCTTCGTGGCCATAGTTCATTCCTTCACGCGAATATCAATTCCTGTACGCCAGTAAGCGACCTCACCCACAGTCGTTGATGGCCGCCATTGCGGAGCCACAAATACCTATGAGCCGCAGCCGTCTCAGATGTCCGGATCGACAGCGATCCCGCGTTACTGCGGATCGTCAACGTCGCTGTCCCGCTACCTGCAAGAACGGTCCCAACTGGTGTGCCTGCCGCCGATAGCGTCGCCGTGGCGCTCGGCTCGCAGTCCGTCGCCCCGTCGCTCACGATGACCTGCACATCGACCACAGACGACGCTAGAGCAGCCCCAGCGAGCGTCTTGATTGATCCGGTGATATCAATCGCGTTGGCTGTCTCTGCGGATGGCGTGCCCCACTCCAGAGAGATAAGCGACTCATCGACCTCGACTGTGCCCGACGTACCCGGTGGCCCTTGCGGCCCCTGCTCCGCGACTGTGACGATCTCAACTGAAGCCGAACCGATCACCGTAGCAACGACCATCTCACCGATTGTCAGCGTCGTCTCTGTCGTCGTGACCGTGATCTCTGGCCCGTCGCTCACGATTGCAATTGCTGGCTCTGTTGACGAAATCGCGACCGTGACCTCGATAGGCCCGAGCGTAATTTCTACCGGCGTTTCGGCAATCGTGACCGTACTCATCTGGACGCTCTCCAGCTATAGCCGACCTTCGACGCGGCCCATGTGCGGACGGCACCCGTGGCCGTCGTCGTTAGGATTATCGACAGATAGACCGCAGCCGAGTACTCAGCACTCGCGTATGTACCGGGCAAGGTGATCGTGAAGGCTGTCGTCGCTCCCGGCGTGCCGAGTACGAGCGTGCCGACTGCCGCACTCGTCGCGGTCGTGATCGTCGCGAGCGGTGCGACTGACGTGTCATCGACGAGCCGCACTTGCACAGCCCATGTCATGCCGGTCGTATTAAAACCCAACGTGCCCGGGATCGTAACGGTGTCGCCGCCAGCGACATCCGGGAATTCCGCGAATACCGGCCCGATGTGACTCGTCGCTTTACGTGCTGCCATTGGTTGCCTCTACTGTCTTGAGTAGCCGACTCAACCGGCTTTGGTATCGCTCGTATGATGCTTGCTCAGCTTGGAATTGTAGCCGACGCATCGGATTCTGCATCACCAGTATCTCGGAGTCTATGCCGTCGAAGAATCGCTGACGCATGTCGAGGATCATCTGTTCTTCGAAACACAAAACGCGGGGAGTTGGCTTCCAGCCTATGCCACAAATGGGTTGTTCACTCACCAGATGTAACCCTCCCCGCGTGTAAGCCTAAGCCCCCGGACTTGCACCGAGATTCCCGCGATAGCCATCCGGCTTGTCTCGGGTGTCTTCTCTTCGTTAGACGAGACTTAGTGATGTTTTCAACAATCTCCGGGCACGCGGATTAGGTTCTTCCCCTGTTGTGCGAAGGAATCTCGCGTGCTGTGACACGGCACTTCTTTTACGTGCTGCTGTTGCCAGCCTGCCGGGGATCATGTCTCAACCACACTTGCCGCAGCCCTTGCCACAGCTTTTGCCCTGTCTCTCTCTCGCAATCGTTTCGATGTACGCCGCCGACTGTGCGTCTGCGGCCTCTATCTCCTCGTTGAGCAACTCCAGCCGCTCACGTAGCTGCTGATTGTGTTTACGCTGTCGAATATCGTCTAGCGCGACACCGAACGCAATCGTGAGAAATCCCGACGCGAGCCAAAGGTACTGCATCATGCGGCCCTCGCATTCAACAGCTTGAGTGAATCCATCGCAGCCCTCGCCGCTGGTGAGCCGATCACCGTTTTGAGGTAGCGATCCAGCGCCGCGAGCGTGCTGCCGATCACTGCCTCGGCCCTTGCCACCTCTATCTGCTCAAACGTGTGCGACTGATTCACCAGCACGCTTCCGATCCGTTTGCAGATGCCGTTCCTCTTTTTGTACGCTGATTTCTGCTGTGCATTCGCTCCCACAATATTCCCCTTCGCATTGTTTCAGTTCTCGGCAAACGCACCCGCACCGGGTTTGTCCACCTGATCCTTCGCCCCTGCTCCTCGTCGCTCGATACGATCAAGCGTTTTTTCAAATGTCCTCTGTAGTGATTCCTGCTGCTTACCGTGTTCAGTCGCAACTTCCATGTACCCGCTTTTGATCTCTCTCAGATGTGCAGGAACGCCCGTTGTTATTCCCCACCAAAACGCATAGCCGAACGACGCAAGCAACACGACGAGCATGATCGTGTTCATCTCTTGGCCGAGTAACTTTTGTGTGAATCCCGTCTTGAAATCCACCGCAGGCTTCACGCTTCCATCGCTCATTTTATTGCTTTCATTCCATATGTGAAAACACGTTGCCGCCAATTGCTGAGCCTGTTTGCTGCGGACTCAGCGTGGCTTGCGAAGCCAACGGCAACGCGCCTTGGGTCTATTGTTCGCCGAGTATCGTGATTCGCTTCCACCACCGCGATTGATCGAACTCAGCCACGACTGACTGCGGCGTGATCGACACGCCGGTGAGTTTCCGCCGAAGCGTGATGAGCGACCGAATCGACACCGCTGGCCCATCAGCAAACGCGACGTGCATCGAATCAGGTTGAGCAACCAACGTGATCTCCAAGTCGCGCGGCAGGTCGATTGAGATCGTCGGCGACAACAGCGGGAGCAACATGCGGAGCAGGCTGATAGCCCCGAACGCGATGGTGAGCGGATCGCCGGTCGCACGGTCGCCGGATGCTCCGACAGCACGCACGGGGATCACGACCGGCCCCGCATCGAGCGTGAGTGACTCACCGTTGAATCGGTAGTCGAAGCTCGCGGCCTTGACGGGCCACGCTGGTCCATCGACCTCGACAGATAGACTCCCGCTCGTGCCGATCACGTCACCGAGTTTCCACGGCTGACCGACCACCAGCGAGACGGGAGCGTCACGACGCCAGTGGGTCTTGGCAGACGTGACGCCACTGGCCCGCACTCGCTCGAGTAGCCCGGCCAGATTGATTCCGTTCAGCGATCCGACTGGAGCCTCGCCAACCACCTCGGGCTGCGTCTGCTCGTAGGACGACAGCAGTTGAGCGAGCGTGTGACGACCGATCAGATACTGCGTCGATCCGTTGCTGCCGATCCACGTCGCACAAGGGAGCATTGCCACTCGTCCAGCACGTTGCTCGGCCTCGACGATTGCAGCGGGGATCGCGTCGTGTGTCCATCGCAGTGTCATCGCGTCACTCCCGTTGCCGGTGTCGCGCTTCATAGCCGCGCATGGGAGACACCATGTCGCGGAATGCACTGTGACCACTGGCCTATCGCGTGCGGCAGCACTGGCAACGGCAGGGAATGAAAGCCGCGCGGCGAGCGGAGAAGCTCCGCCGGGGGAAACAGCGGGTCGCGATGACTCGCCGCGCGGGGGGGATGGCTTGAGTGGTGCGAATCCCTCTTGGGAGAGCAACGCGAATAGGACGAGGATTGTTCGGGTGGCTAACATATAAGCTCCCTCCGGCTCCAATCTACGACTCGCGGCCCCGGAACAGACATGTCCGAGACGCCGACGTTGCCGAAGTCATCGCGAGCTTGAAGGGCCTCGATAAATGATCTCGTCACCTTAAACCAACCGTTCAACCCGAAGCTCGTCGAGTGCGAATTGAGAATCCACACGTCGGGGTTGCCATTCGCGTCCGACGTATCGGCGAGGAAAAGCCCGGCAATCGCATGACCGCCGCCACCTGTTGGAACTCGGGTCGCGTAGCCTCGCGAGTCGAGTTGCACCGGCCAATACATGCCGAGCAGCACGGCCCCGATGTCGCGGCCGAGTAGCGTTCGCCAAGCGGAATAGCCAGACGACAGGCTGATCGTTGACGTGATCAACCGTTGTTTCGCGATGGCCTTAATCTCCGTGTTGAATTTCGTTCGGTTGCGGTCGTAGGTCGCTGGATATGGCTCATCGCTTTCGGGGACGAAACCAATTTCGCGACCAACTCGCAACGCAGCAGATAGCGTTGCACCTTGATCGCGACCGGCTTGACCGTAGGTATAAATCTCGGACTCGACGTATTGAAACCACCGCGACAACTGCACCGCTTTTTTCGTCCTCGCGAACTCGCATTTCTCCGCGCACGACGTGAGGCCGTTTGCTGAACAGGAGTTGATCGGCCCTTGGTTCTCGACACGCATCCACGCGGGCGGAACGGCGAGTCGCGTCTCTGGCCCATCACCACACACAGGCATCGCCTGCGCATCGGCAATCGAGACGTGCCACGCCTCGCGGGATTCGGGGACTAAGCCCTGGAATGTCATCGTGTGAACCCCCTCGCGGTGTCCCGGCAGATCGCGGCCCGTTGTTTGGCCTCCCACGGTGAATCCGCTCCAGCTTGCTTCGCCCACGATTGGCGGAACGCCTCGAACGAGCCGAGTCGAGCGATCTTGGTGAGTTCTTCCATCCGGTTCGCGAGGTCTTCGTCGTCTTCGATGCCGCCCTGCTCAATCTCTCCGGCAAGCGTTTCAAACGCCGACGCGAGCCGCTCGTGATAGACGCGCAGCGACGACGCCGCAGCCTGCTCGATAGTCTCGACTGGCAACGGCTTGACCGGCAGTACATGACCGCCGCCAATAGGTCCGCAGCCGACGAGGAGCAACAGAATTAGCGGGAGCGGCTTCACGTCGCGCCCCCTTGCGTCTTGTCCATCGCGGGGAAGAGCGTGTTGCTCGTGAGGTCAATGGCCGTGTCACGGATCGCCGCCCGTTGCTCGGGAGAGTTCGCCCGCCCTCGCAACTCGTGGAGAATGCCAAGATCGGCCAGCAGCAACGCCGCTCCGACACGCGGTGAGCCTGTCACGCCGGTAAGCCAATTAGCCAGCCGTGTCGCGTTGGCTGCGGTCAGCAGCGACAGGAGGCTGACGATCCCGTTGCCCGTGACGGACATTTTGTCGTCTACGTCCGCGCCGACGATGCCAGAAGGCTGGGACGCAAGAGTCTTGATCCCGCTCGTCGCGTCGCTCCCAGTCCACAAGCCAATCAGCACAGTCAGTATCTGGATCAGCCGTGCGAGTTTTTCCGGTGTGAGCCACGCCATTTCATCCCCTCCGAATAATGGTATCCGCACGCATGTCATCATACATCGAGCGGCTTTGTCGTCAACTCGAAATTGCGTCGAGTCCATCGAGAACTCGCTCGGCATTCCGAACGGCTATCGTGTCTGCGAATCGCTCCTGTTGCAACAGGCTCAAGAGCGCCACCAACGCAGCACGCAGCCGCAGGTTGTCCGCGCATGTGCCTTGGATGCCGTTGTGCTGAGTATACAGCACGCCACATGAGTTGCAGCGGTTTTTCATTCTGTCTTCCTCAGTGCGTGGCAAACATTGCAAAGCACACGCAGCCCCTCGGCCTCGCAGAACAAACGCTCAGTGAATCCTCGCAGGTCATCGAAACTCTTGAGCGATCCGCATGGAACAATATGATCGACCTCGACCTGTTTTGCCGGTCGCCACGCCCGGCACGTCGCACACTGGAATTCCCATTTCAGACGCTTGTTATCGCTCTCGTTTTTGCGACGCACAGCGACCATCGCGTGTCTCACCAACGGCGGCCAACGTCGCGACATCTGACGCAAGCCTGAGCGGATGAACGCGAAGAATCTTGCCTCCGTCATCTCTCCGCCCGCTCGCGTGCGCGGTGAGCTGATTTTTTTCGTGGCCATCAGTCTGTCTCCTCCCGTTGCATCTCATGATCCCCGACCGATCCATCGTCTTTTGGCTCCATCGCCGTCTCCGTCGCAACTGGAGCGTCTGGCGCTGTCGTTTCGTTCATGCTTTTTCTTTCGTTTTCAGAACCAACCGAACCGGCCGAAAATGGCCTTCTGTCCTGCTGTCCCGCCCGCCCCCCCCCTCAGAGGGGTTTCGTGGGGTAAAACCCGCCGCGAGGCATACTCGGTGGGACAGCAGGACAGATGGTGTTATTAACACCACACAACACACACACACACACTAAATACACTATTTTTATAGCCTTTTTCTCGACGCATCGGCAAAAAACCATCTGTCCCAAAAGGCGCGGGACAGATTCCGGCCAGATGGGACAGATAGCCCTCATCTGTCCCATCTGGCCCGAATCTGGCCACTAGATCATGGACAGATTCTCCGTCTCTTTTGTCCTCCCCGGCAAAATTCCTTGCCAGACCTGAACGTCTCCCATCGCCACCAAGCCAGCCACGAAATCATCCTGAGACCGCTTCCCGGTGACCCCTCGAACAAACCGAAGAAACTCGCGCCGCGTGGCGTGCCCGCCGGACTCGCGGAGCCGCTGAAGCGCCTTCTTGCGCCGCTCGTCGTGTTGATCCTCGCTGACATGAGTGAACACCCGAGAAACGAGATGCCTCGTCGAGTGGTTCACGAATTTCACCGCGTTGTCCGCGTCCTCAAGTCCGACTTGGATTCCGTCCGGCCCCCGGCTCGCCGCGAAGATCAAACTCATCTTGGCCGCCATCGCGGACGCCCGGCCCCAGATTGAACGCTGCTCCGGTGACTCGTCGGCAAGTCGGTCTTCGATGCCGTCTGAGTGATCCCGCAGACGATCCTTTGCCGCAGAGTCAATCGGGACTGTCGTGGCCCTCAGTCGCTCGGATGAGATCAGGTCGTGCCCCTTGCCCGGCTTGAAGTCGTCCCATGCCTTGATGATGTCCACCACGCTCTGCGGGGTCGGCGCTGTCTCGACGTGCTGGAGCCTCGGGAAGTCGCTGGATGTTTCCACAACCATCATCCGCGCGAGGAATCCATCGGTGGCATTTGCCGTCGAGACGCTCGACCAGAACCCGTCAGCCGTGCTGGTGCCGTAAATTGAGAGGTGAGGAAACTCAATCGACTTCGACTTTGTTCGGTCGCCGTAGCCTTTGGGCATCCACAGCGGGTTTTCGCTCTGCGAATAGCATTCGAGGATTTTGTTGAAGATGCCGCGCAAGTGCTGTGAGCCGCTTCCGCTTGACCGAATCGACTGGATGTAATGCGAAATCTCGTCGATCTGAATCAACACGGCCGGGTTGGCTTCCAGTTCCGAAATCAAACCGGCATCGCTGGCGGGGTTTTCCGCCCCGAGAAATTTAGAGCAACCGGATTCCGTCAACGCCATGCGGTTGTCTTGTCGTGGTCGCTCTTTTCCTGATCCGCTTGGCGCAAGTCCGATACAATAGATGTTCGTTCTCATCCCGGTTGCTGTGCGTATTTTTCGGCCCGTGATTGTTCCCATCAACGCGATACTCGCCGCCATCGAAAGCTCTGGCCGTGGCCTCGGAGCGTGCGCCATGTGGTGCGAGATCATGTCTCCAATGAGGCCGGGAACATTGAAAAGGCTTGGCGGAATTGAACCCGGCGAGTCCGTTGGTTTTCGTTCATTCAGTTCAGGTTGAGAGACCGGAGCCGCTTTCATCAGCAGAGACAAATCGACGCCGCTGGTGTCTTCCGGCTCGTGATAATCCGCGTACTCAAGCTCTCCGATTGCAGTCCGCAACGCAGGCCAGTCGCTCATTCCACAGGACGAATGGAAGCAGCATCCGCCGAGCTTTCCCGCTGAGTCTTGAGTGATGCAGCAATCCCGAAACGAGTTGGCCGTGCTGTGCCGATCGATGCCAGGGCATTCGATGTGCCACCGCGTCACGTCTCCCGATTCCGTGCGTCCGATGATCTCTCGACCGTGCTTGGCGAGCCATCGCGGAACGTCCAGCGTCTCGCTGTCGCCATACCTCGGAGCAGCCGCATAGCCCGGTTGCGGCTTCAATACTTTTCGCGCGTTGGCCGCGTTGTATCGCTCCCAAATCCGCTCGATGACCTCATCGGGAATCGGAGCCAATTCGCACCGATCCGGCTCGATGATCCATGTCCGGCCGTTCGCTGGCGGGAGTACCGTTTGCGACCCCTTTTCACCGCTTCCGGTTCGCACTTCCAGCCCGTCAACAACGAACTTGATCTTGTCGGGCGCAGGCAGTCCGTCGCGCCAACTGAATAGACGATGAAGTCCACGGGCAGACTGATAAGTCGGCGTCTTGAACTCATGGCCGGCGAACAGCCGTTGAAAAGTCGCCTCGGCCTCTTCGCTGTCGGCGTCGAAGTCGATGACTCCCGAACGCTGTCCGAGTTGCACGCCAACGCCGTCGAATCCGCTTCGGTGCAGCAACTTCGCAAGCTTTGCTTGGTCGTTTGTCGCCGACTTCTGCCACTCGTCACCGATTGGTTTCTTGCCGATGACGGGAACAATCAGCCAGCCGAGCGCCGAGTAACTGAACGCGATTTCTGTGAGAGTCAGCATTTACTACCTTCTCTGACAGAGGTTTGATAGATCAACGCTTCTCGCCCTTTGCTTGATAAACTTCATTAGCACGTCTTCAACGCTCGTCGCTGTGGTTGTGAAACACATGCGAGCAAACCAGATGTCCATTAGGTTAACAATCTGCGATTGTGGGTGTGGGTAAGCCAGAAGCATTGTTTTGCCGAGTGCCCATGCGATTCCGATTTCGGCGAGAGTCCCGTGGCAGTCTGTTGAATCTATCCATGCGACAAAAACATCGCATTTTTGAATTGCTTTCACGCACTTTGTGAAAGTGTCGCGGCATGTTTCAATAGAAAGCTCTTCGCCCCGCCCGTGGCAGTTTTCCCCATCATCAATCTGTCCGTGACCGCCTGTGCTAATAAAAAAAGGTCCGCAATAGTCGAACAGGTAGACCGCCCCCCCGTTTGGCCTTACTTGAACGCCATTTTTGATGACTTCCCACTCATTATCTATTTCACTGTGAACCATCCACTGGCTTAGATATTTGTGACGCCAACTGTTCTGGTTGCTGATCTTTCCAGCCAGATAAACGCTCAACCCTATTTCTCTCTTGTCGCTGCTTGACTTTCCGTGAGTGTATGAATGACAGTCGTCGCAAATTGCTTGCAGGTCCGAAAGCCGCTCTTCATATTTCCTGATGTAGGTCAAGTGATGACATGCCTGCATTGGATTCACGAAGCAACGCTCGCACATTCCTCCAGCACGTTCGCGAACAGCCTCCTTGAGAATTGACCATTCTCGTGAACACAAATAAGCCTGATATTTTTCGGCCTCGTGCCCGCTGTTTTGCCTTGCATACCTTGTGAACTGCTTCATGCGTCATCCTCTTCGTAGTGAATCGGGACGATCATCCAGCCGCGTTGAGCGTAGCCGGTCGCGGTTTCGATGATTTTCATCCGTGGTTGCCCTAGTTGTTTTCGGATTGCTTCACGCAACCAAGACCATTCATAACCGCCATCGTTTTCAGAACGGTCTCGGTTCCATTTTCATCAACAACTCGAATCTCGTCTTCGAGGTAAAGCCTTTCGTCACTGAGTGACGCCTCAACCATTGCGAGCTGCGCGGCAAGCTCGGGCGTATTACCTTTAGCGCATCTCAATGTTGTTCCACTGCTCACTGCATAATACATTCGGCTTCCTCTCAAAAAGGACATTCTTCAACACTGAACTCGGTCTTGATCGTCACGTCAGAAAACTCAAACTTGCATTCGTCGCAGCCCACCCCGCCGCAGAATCCGCACAGCGCAGCAGCCTCGGGCTTCGGCCCCAACTCAACCCGCGAGATCCGCGTGTACTTCCCCTCGGGCACCACCCAAATTTTCGACGGCACGGCCAGCCCACCGCCTTCGGCCATATCAATCGCTCTATCAACCGAATCCGGCATCGGGTCGTTTGATCTGAGCTTCCACCACAGTGCGGCCCTATTCTTGGCGAATCCGTGATGCTCGATGCAGACCCACTCGCAGATGATCGCGTTCCGCATCCAACTGGAGACCATGCCTTGCTTGGTCACGTACTCGACTCGCAGCGTGCAGGGGTCGTCGGGGAAGCCGCCCTTCTTGTGGTGCTTGCGATAGCGCACCTCAAAGACCGGCAGTTCATAGGACTCGTCGTCGCCGATGATGTCCTCGTTGCCTGGCTGATGGCCGTGCTTGGCCTCGTCGAGCAACGGCCAGACGTAGCCGCAGGCGGGACATTCGCGGGACGAAACGAACAGCACTTCGTCGCAGTCCGGGCAGACGCGCGTGGCCGCTTCCCCGGTCGCTTTGCCCTTGTTTTTCTTCTCGACTCGGATGCGGTTGATCGGCCCGTGACGCTGCACGTTGCCGCCAAAATCGAGAATCAAGCAGTCGGCTTTTCCTTCGCAGAGCCGGAAGCCTCGACCTACCATCTGGTAGTAGAGACCTGGCGAAAGCGTTGGCCTGAGCAGCACGACACAATCGACGTTCGGCGCGTCGAAGCCGGTCGTGAGGACGTTCACGTTCACGAGGTACTTGGTCTCACCGCTTTTGAACCGCCCTATGATCTCATCACGGTCTTGAGTCTCGCCGGTGATGAGTTCGGCGTTGCCGCTCCGAAGGTGTTTGGTTTCCTCTCGGGGAGCGTTGTATTGGTACTCGCTGCATTCATAGCAATTCACGACATCCTGTCCGCTCTTGCGAGTGATGCAACCGGATATCGCCCCGCATGACTTGCAGGCGACTCGCATCGTGAATCCTCCGGTTGACTCCCCCGCGTGATTCAGTTGATTCAGCACCGCTTCCGCGTGTTCCACGCCAGAACAGAAGATCAAAACTGAGTGCCTGTCTTGAGTCCTCGCGACGATCTCTTCGCACGCAAGTCGCACGGCATCCACCGCTCCCATCAGCAGCGCGACTTCCTCGGCCACGAACTCGCCGCCGCGAACGTGCAGCGTGCTGGTATCACAATCTGATACTCGTTTGCTGATGAGCTTCGACAAAAAACCTTGATCGATCAGACTCACGACCGGCACGTCGAAGCAGACGGCCGTCAGAAGCTCATCAGGCCCGCAGAGTGGCCCGGTTGACATCCTGTACGGCGTAGCGGTCAGGCCAACGAGCCTGATGTTCGGATTGATCGTCCGGGCCTCGTTCAGGAACGTCCGATACATCCCCTCGCCGTCCGGCGGAAGAAGATGGCACTCATCGACGATGATTAAATCAAACGGGTCGAACTCAGCCGCACGTTGATAAACGCTCTGAATTCCGGCGACCGTCACCGCTCCCGTTTTCTCCCGCCGTCCCAATCCCGCCGAATAGACTCCAACGTGAAGCTCGGGCGACATCGCGTTGAGCTTGTCAGCCGCTTGCTGGAGCAGTTCGCGGACATGCGCGAGGATCAGGACGCGACCGCCCCAACTCGCGACCCACTGGCACAGTAGGACAATCAAAATTGTCTTGCCAGCGCCGGTTGGAAGCACGACACATGGATTACCTTCGCGATATTCGAGATACGTTTTTACTGCCGCAAATGCGTCGAGTTGATACTGTCGCGGCTTGATGGCCGGTCTTGTTTCAGGGAATAAAGTCACCGGCAAACCCTCCTACGTGTTCTCGCTCGTGGTCGTTCGTCGTCGATCAACTCGCTCACGTCGAAGTCGATCAGTTCTCTCATCTTTTCCATCGCCCGCCGTTCGATCTTTTGCAGCACTTGCGGGATCGTGTTAGTCAACTTCGCGATCTCGCTGATTCGCAACGGGATTCTCCGGTTGGCCATAGCGAGGATTTCTATCGGGGATTTTGCTATCGGTCGGTCATTCATCGGTGGCCTCGTCGAACAGTCCTTTCTCAACATGCTGACTCTTTCGTTCTGCTGAAGATAGGTTGCGGCAAGCTGAGTCGAAGTATTCGCTTTTCAACTCGACTCCGACAAACTTCCTGCCACGACGCAGCGAACCGACTCCCTCGCTGCCAACGCCTCCGAACGGCGACAGAACAACGTCGCAGGGATTGCTCCATAGTTCCACGGCACGCTCGATCAGACCGAGTTGCAACGGGCAGATGTGGCGTTCATCGCGTTCCGTCCTCGCGTTGCGATAGTTCAACACGTCCATTTGGTCGATGTCCCACCAAACTGGCTCGGCGTATCGCTGCCAGATGGCGAGAGCGGGATCGCGGCTCGATGTCCGCGAGTAAGGTGACGGATGTTTCAACTCGCTTGTGCGAGGGTCTTCCTCGCCGACATAGCATTCCAACCCGTTCGGTCTGACTATTGGCTTGTCGCTCATCAACGTCCCGACAGGCGGCTTGCGGAACGTCAGCAGGTAGTCGGCCATACCCTGCCTCACCTGCGACGAGTCTCGCTTGATCGTCTTGTGCAACAGTCCGTTGTTGTTCGTTCGCTCCCGCTCCACAACAGGGCACTTCCAGATTGTCACTCGCGAATGAAACGACCAGCCGCTCTTTTCAAACGCTCTGACGATCATGCCGGGAAAGTCGAACAGGCCCGTCGTGTCGTCCCTGTTCGCGTACTTCGGCAAGTCCTTGCAATGAACTGAACAGAGTCGTCCGACAACAGTCGTCCGATACAACTCGGCAATCAGAAACTCGTAGTGTTCGATGAACTCCTCAGTCGTGGCACAATTTCCCATGTCGGCTTCGCTGTCAGAATATATGAACAAATTCGCGAACGGTGGTGAATGGATTCCGAAGTCGATTGAGCATTCCGGCAGTTGACGAACAACGTCAACACAATCGCCGTGATACATCGTCCAGTCGTCGCCGTGTGCTTCGTTGATCGCTTTCATCATCCACCTACTTTCGATTTTAACCATGAAGGAACTATTACCGTTTTCGATGGCGAGTAAGCCCGCAGCGTCTTCCCGATGCCGAGTTCTTCCATCATCCCGTCTTTCATTCGACCGCTCATCTCCCGTTGCATCTCCTGATGCTGCTCTTGCTTTCTCCGCACAGCTTCGACTATCGAATCCTCGCGGTCAGTCCTCACCACATGGGCCTCGACGGGACTCACCTGCCCGAACCGCCACAGTCGACGGATCGCCTGATACCAGCGTTCATAGCTGTACCCGGCGAACCACGTCGTTTTGTGGCAGTGCTGCCAGTTCAGCCCGAACCCTCCAACTTCCGCCTTGGTGATAATCACGCGGCACTCGCCATCCGAGAACATCCTCAGTCGATCCTCTTTCGTTTTCGTTGGATGTGAGCCTCGCACCTCAACCGCATCGGGAATCAGCTTCAACAGGGCATCGGCCTCATAATCCGTGTCGCACCAGACCGCCCAGAAGTCTCTATCGCCGTTCACGAGTGTCGCCACCTCGATAGCTCGTTCCTCCAATGCCGCACGCTTCTCTCGGTGTACGTTAGTCGCCGAGATGGCCTCGCTCGGTTGAAACAGGAAGCCAGCAGGCACCTTGCAGTCCACGACGTGTTCGTGAACGCTTAACGGCGGTAGAGCGTATTGTTCTCCGTCGAATCCGATGTCATCAGGCGACGAGATGCAAATTGCCCACGAGGCTACCCATCTCCAGAAGTTATCCTCGCCGTGCTTGCGAAGCCGGTACGATCCGACCTTATCGCCCGCGTTGACGAACCATCTCGCGAGCATCTCGTTCGATGGCATCACACCCAAGAACTCAGCATGGTTGCCGAGTTCCATGCGGTCGTTAGGTGCTGGCGTCGCCGTGCAAGCCAGTTTGAATCGAGTCTCGCTGAACTGCTCAACCAGTGCCCGCTTCGTCTTCCCCGTATACGACTTGAGAACGCTCGACTCGTCGAGAACGATGCCGACGAACGCAGCGGTGTCGAAGTGATGCAGCTTCTCGTAATTCGCAATCGTGATGCCTGGCATCACGTCGGATTGCGTTTCACAGACATTGACTGGCGACGTGATTCCAAACTTGTCGGCCTCTCTGGATGTTTGCCATTGCACTGCCAGCGGGCACAGCAGCAGCACGTTGCCTCCGGTGTGCAAGCACACCTGAGAAGCCCACTCCAACTGTTGAAGTGTCTTCCCAAGCCCACAATCCTCGAACAATGCCGCTCGTCCGATCTTCAGTGCCCAACGAACGATGGCCCGCTGCCAGCCGAACAACGCCTGATTGATGTCGCCGTCATCCACATCAAAGCCGTTCTTCAACGCTCGAATGTGTTTGCCCGCGATAAACTCCCCGTAATCCACTTCGCACCTCCCCTGTAAAAGAACACTCAACAAACATCCTGACAGATATCTCTCGCCTGTTGCAGCAGCGTCACACGCCGCCGCTCGAACTCTGCCGCCGTGCGCTGGCAGACGACCGCGTGAGGCTCACCCGTGACGCACCCGACGTGAATCGTCGGTCGGTGGAGCCGCGCGAAGCATTGCGGGCAAACGCGGCCGACGAACACGATCAGGTGCGTCGGCGAGCCGTCTTCCGTTGGCCTCATTTTGCAGGCGGGACAGGTCATCACTCACCCGCTTTCTTCAGCGCCGCACGCAGCGACTCCAACTCATCCGCGACGGCTGGCCATGCGTTGTGTGACGCGGCGATCCAGTTGCTATTCGCGACCATCTGCTCGTCGGTGATTTTCGGAACCTCATCTGCTACCAGCGGATCGCTCCCGCAGTTTGCGACCACTGCGTCCAGATCGCTGCTCCACACGAGGCCGCACTGGCACGTCCCGCCGTTCGCCATGCACCGGCTCCAGTCACCTTGCGTCGTCGCCGCGTGCAGTTCGTTCAGTCGCGTTATGTCGGTCATCGCCCCCCCCATTCCAAAAAGACACCGGCCAGCGTTACTGAAACTGGTTTAGAAGTTTTGCGGGCCTCACGGTTGCCGCACGCTGGCCGGTGTTGTGTTTGCCGATCTCACTTCGCCCAGGCGGGCTTGTTCGTCGTGGCCGCTCCCTGCGGTGTCAGCCCGCTCGTGACTCCCGCCGAGCCACCTACCGGCCCGTATTTTTTGACGCGGCTTTGTTCCTCGCCGTTGAACTCAGAAGGCTTTCCGAACGTCGCGCGGAACGGCTTGTTGAGAAGCTCGCTGTTGCTGTTTGGTCTTGGACAGCCGATTGCCAAACACAACTGAGCCAAGCCCACTTTCGCGATGCGAACGGTCTCCGGGTTGGCGTGTTGCAGCAAAAACATCGGCCACACCTTGCGGCCCTTAAATGGTCCCTCGACGACTTCGACTTCGAGCTTGAGATAAGCCCCATCACCGGACTTCGTTTGATGATCATCCGCAGCGGTCGCGAGACACACGGCTTCAGTTCCGTCAGGAATGGCGTTTCCCTTTGGCACGTCGTCGGCGTTGAAGTTGTTCAGCAGTGACATTGAGTTGATCCTTTGAAATTAGAGAGTAGAACCATTGGAAATCGCAGCCGAGTAGATGCCCCACGGGATGCTCGCGTCCTTCGGGAACGGGATTTCATCGGGCAGGTTGAGACGGTTTTTCGCCGCGTAGGTCGGTCGCTCGGTCGTGTAAATCACACGCTCCCCGACGCCGTGCGCCTTCGCGGTTTTCTTGCCGAAGCCCTCGTCAACCGTGGTCGTATAGACCTTCGGCGAGAGATAAAAAATCTCGTCCGCCCACTCACGCAAGATCGGCGACGTGCGTTTGTCGAGTCGCGGCGTGTAGTAGTCGTAGGCATCGCCTGACGGGTTTTGAGCCTTCTCGATAGTGCTGTGAGCAATGATGATGACGAACATGCCTTTGGCCACGAGAGCATCGAAGCCCGCCAGCAATTGTGTGAATTTATTCGCAGCCGCCGCGTGGCCCTTGCCGAACCCGATCTCGGCCAGTGACTCCTTATTCGCAGTCGCTGCGACCGTTTTTTGAATCATCGCCTCGGCCGCTTCAGCAGAGTCCAACACCACGCAGCCGAAGCCGTGATCGTTGTTGACGAGCAGGCTGATCGCTTCCAGCAATTCGCTTTCCGAGTCGATTATCCGTTTTCCGCCGAACGTGATCTGCTTAACCGATGGCCGAACGTCTTGCGCTCCGTCTTCGGTGCAGAGGAACACGACTGGACCAAAAGGACACCTTGCGGCGAACGTCGTTTTGCCAAGTCCCTCCCCTCCGTAAATGACCAGCTTCCGTGGCCTCGGATTCGCGTCTGTTGACGAGATGAAATCTTCAAAATTCATAACACTCCCCTGAATAGAAAACACACCAAACACACACCACATTGAACCGGCCGGGAATCGAACCCGACCAAGAGCCACCTCGGTTCACGCTGGTCGCCCTCGGACCAGTCAGGAGGCCGTTTATAGCCGGACTGGGCTATACTCGTTTAGATTCATAACGAGAGCAGCACTTCTGCTGTGGCGGCATCGCATGGCAGATGAGACCGCAGCTTCTCAAGTGCGGTGCTCCAGTCCTTTGAAAAGACTTGGACGCGACTGCCGTTGATGTCCGCGAAAATTGTCCACTCCTCAACGGGGGTGTGTCCGTATTCGAGTCGGTGCAGCCAGATAGCCATGTTGGTGATTGCCCCCAGTGCCTTGACCTGTTCGGACTTGTCCCGAAGTAGCTCCTCACGCATTGCTCTAACCTCCCCCTAATGTTGTCACTCGACCGAGACGCCTCGGTCTTCGTTTCTGAACTCTTCCTTCGTGTTGGACTCGATCAACTCATTCCGCGCGATGTTCACCGACCTATCGGCCTCGATTCCGATGCGCACCACGTCGCGTCGAATCTCTAGGATCGTGATTACGCACGGGCCTTCGATGGTGATTTTCTGATCTTGCTTCCTCGATAAACACAACATTGCTCGACTCCTTCCTTGGTTTTCAAAGCACGGAACACCGTCGATTGATCGCAGCCGATCCTGACCGCGATCTCTGCCACGGGCACCCCCTCGGCTCGCAGACGGTGGCATAGCTCGCGATCCACTTTGCGCGGCCGTCCTCCCTGCCGGGAGAGGAATAGCTCTGCACGCGTCCTGATCGTCGTCGGCATCGTCGGTAGTAGCTCACGGAGCAACGACTCCGCTCGTTCTAGGATCGTCGCTGATTTCATTCAGATTGCCTTCACGTTGTAAATTTTATTGCCTCGTTGGTCGCTTGGGTCGCCGGTGCCGTCCCACTCCCAGCGACCGTCGTCGTTGATTGTCCCCGTCAGGCTCCAGAGACCGAGCGTTCCAATCACCTCAGCCACGTCACAGTAGTCGTCGTCGTCACTTCCGTCAGTCTGCTGGTCCCAGTGTCGATATTCAGCCCCGGCGGGACAGCCGACGCCAGCGATCCACAGGTAGGTCACTGGCTTAACGTCGTTGTTGTACTCAATCAGCGTGATCGTTCCGGTTGTTGTCTTCGTCATTTTCGTTCCCCTTGTTCGTGTGTCACTGGCCCGCCGCGATGTTGCGGCGGGCTTGGGTTCGTCTCGTCCGTCAGTTCGACGCGATAAAAGCTTCAACCGCGTCGTCTCGGCTCTCAAATCCATCCAGCGTCTTGCGGTTGTCGTTGAAAATCACAAACCACTCGCCAGACTTGAGTGCCACGTCGATGATCGCACCGGACTTGCTTGGGTTGCACAGCAGGCCGCCAACTCGGCTTTCGGTCCAACCCTGAGACACGGTGTTGAGTGCGTTGATCGTTGTCATTTTCGTTTCCCCTGTTTGAGTTGACTGGCCCGCCGCGATGTTGCGGCGGGCGGCTTGGCTTGTCTCTCAGAGTCCAATTTGATCCATCAGGTTGTCCGCGAATTCATTCCCGTTTCTTTCGATGATGACTTCGATCATCGCGGCTCGGCTCATCCTTTGTTCCGGTGTCTCGCCACCGATCATCTTCACGCAGTCGATCAGGGTCTCGGTCGTTTGCTTGCGAGCACATTCGATTAGCTTGGCCATTTTCGTTTCCCCCGTTTGAGTTTCGCGTCGCACACCTGACGCACAGATAGTAATCGACCGATCGCGAAACGTCCATAGTATTGCCAGTCGCTGAAAAAGAATTCCCATTTCTGAGAATCACAGCCATTCCAGCAGCGTGAACCAAGCCGCGCACGACGCGAGCGTGAGGATCGAGCCGCTGAGAAATCCGAGCAGGTAGTCCATTTGGGAATCCGTTCCGTGTGAGAGTGTCGAGCCGCTACTATCATCGACAGAAACGCGAGCGAGCGTGAGCGGATCACTCAAATTTGTGCATGACGCAGCTTGGCTTGCTTGATCGCGTCAGCCTCCCACACCGCAGCCTTGGCCGAGTGCGTCGGGCTGTAGAGCAGCCCGCTCGTCCTGCTCCGCACATGGTCGATGTTCGCGTCGTTCGTGCGCTCGTAATTTATCTCGTGGCCGATGAAATGCGGCTGAATCCCGGCCTGACGCAGCTTGAGATTCATAAACCTTTCGGTGTCCACTTTGTTCGCGCCGCAGAACGCCGGGTCGAGTGACTGGCCGGTGACGGTTGCGAACGCTCGCATATTCCACGACATTCCTATCATGTCCATCGCCTGCACGTCGAGCATCGTGCAAGTGTGCCCTAGCTCCGTGATCCACTCTGGATACGGCCGCTCGGTGATCCTGTAGCCAACGGCCTTGTGAATCGCCGTCAGGTCCACCATCTCGGCCAGTAGCTCCCGTCGTTTGAGGATGCAATCGTTGTGCGTCAGGTAAGCGTACTCCGTATGCACGCACGACCACGCGGCATCCAACGCACACGCTACCGGCTCGCTCGGGTGAATCCAGCCCTGTAGTGGTATCGACAAGACCTCGACGCTGTTGCGCGTCCTCATCGCTTGCAGGCGTGCTGTGGTCTCGACGCTGCCGGTGTCGATGATCATGATCAACGGTCGCTCAGTCTGGAGCAGCAGCGACTCCACGGCCAGTTCGAGCAGCTCCGACCACTCCAGCGTTGGGATGATCGCCGTGACGCGATGCCCCTCCCACGGCTTGCTGCCAGTCCACGGCTTCGACGATGCGGGTTGCCCCCTCAGTGGTGCGATCACTGGAGGGCCTGTCAGTTTCCCAATGGGGTCTCCGTTCGCCTGATGGCCTCGTCAACCATGCCGCCGAGTGTCAGCGGGAGAGACTTGTACGCCGCGTTGCCTGCCGCCGTGAGCGTCTGCCACCATGTTGCAGCGTGATAGGCGTCACTCAGATGGTCGATGATGGCTTGCCGGTTCTTCACGCAGCCGTCCACGCCCCACTCGTTGAGCTTCTGCTTCCACGAGTCGCAGCCGCACGACTTGACGGGCTTGATTCCGTACTCTCTGAGCAGTGCCGTGAGTGCGTCGCCGACGAGTTGCGTTGGCGCGAGTTGTTTTGGCGGGTCGAGATTGAACGGCTTCGACTGGCCGAACACGATTGCCCGATGCTCAGCCATGATCTCGATGGCTTTGTTGCCTTCGCCGTCAT
>Ga0181355_1000329_pt1 | contig 19979 bp, 29 predicted proteins | sample Fa13VDMM15DN_FD_130099 | JGI IMG/M metagenome (GOLD analysis project Ga0181355, IMG submission 130099) | Freshwater viral communities from Lake Michigan, USA - Fa13.VD.MM15.D.N | ecosystem: Environmental > Aquatic > Freshwater > Lake | place: USA: Michigan | collected 2013-09-23 | reverse complement strand
TGCGTGGGCAGACTGTCTCTGCACCCCTCAAATATACACGAAATGCGGGAATCTGGCAAGTCTAGCGGCGCGGGAAAGTAGCGGAAATCCAACATTCTGTTATCGGACTCTGTATTATCGGACGCAGGTTGTCAGCGAGTTATCGGACTTTATGGATGGGCGGCTGGATGGATAATGCAAACGATATGCACCGACCCCATGCCCGTGCATAATGCGTGAATAATTCATCCCAGTAGCGTTGGTCCTATAACTCATTCCCAGTCGAATCACTTATCGGACGCAAAGTTGTCAGCGGTTATCGGACTCTGTTATTATGGGACGCAAAGAATCGCCCGGATTCCCGGCGCTCGGCACTTGCGCCTGGCAGCAGGAAAGGCTATAATATCTGCATGGCTACCAATATGCCCACACTTTCCACCGTGTCCACTATGGACGAAACACTCTCGCAAATTACTCGCGCCCGCGATGCGTGTGCGCGTCTGATGGCAACGGAAAACATTTCCGTCGTGCATGATCCTGCAATGCACACCGCTACTTTCGATACTGTGAGTCGCACGCTCACGCTTCCCGTGTGGAAGGATTGCCCAAGTGATGTGTACGATATGCTCGTCGCACACGAGGTTGGTCACGCTCTCTACACTCCCGAGGGCAGCAAGCGTCTGATCGAAGCGATCAAGGACATTGATCCTCGCCGTCCGCAGTTCAGCAAGATGCTGCTGAATATCTGCGAGGATGCCCGCATCGAACGCTTCATCAAGAACAAGTATCCGGGCGTTGGTCGCTCATTCGCTCGCGGTTACGAGTGGATGATGGGCAAGGATTTCTTTCAGATCAAGGGTCAGAATATCGCCGGGTTGAATCTGCCCGACCGTGTGAACCTGTACTTCAAGCCGGGTCTGTACGGTCATGTGTCCATTCCGTTCAACGCTGCCGAGCAGGCAGTTGTGGATCAGGTTGCTGCTGCTAACACCTTCGATCAGATGATCGAAGCGGCGAAGGCGCTCTATGCTCTCTCGCAGAAGCAGCAGGAGAATGAGAATGAGCAGCGATACGATCAGAGTCAGTCGCAGTCGGGCGAAGGCAACGGCGAGGACGGCGATCAGGATGGCAACGGTGAGAGTCAGTCCGATCAGCAGGGTGACGATCAGGGTCAGTCGAGTGGCAGTAAGTCGAGCGATCAGAATGATAAGCAGCAGGGTTCCAAGCCGAGCGACAACGGCAGCAAGGACCGCAGCAGCAAGTCTGATTTCGGTCAGAAGTCCACGCAGGATTCGATGGAGCAGTCGCTTCGCAAGATGTGCGACGACAACTCCATGCCGATCAGCAACTGCAATATCCCCGATCAGAACCTCGACAAGATCGTGTATCCGTTCAAGGACATCGCCGCTGACATCGCTGCTTTCGAGAAGGACTTCGCAAGCATTTGTGCCAGCAAGGGTGCAGACACACTTCAGCATCGTGGTGGCAAGTCGCCCGAAGCGCGACTGACCGAGTTCACCCGTGAGAATCGTTCGGCGATCCTCACGATGGTGCGTCGCTTTGAAATGAAGATGAATGCCGATGTCGCTCGTCGTACTAGCGAATCGCGTTCGGGTACTATCAACATGAGTCGCATTCACTCGTACAAGTTGATTGACGATATCTTCCTGACCAACAGCGAAGTCGCTGCTGGCAAGAATCACGGCGTTGTGTTCTACCTCGACTGGAGCAGCAGCATGAACTGTTCTCTGCACAATACGGTGAAGCAGTTGTTGAATATGACGGAGTTCTGCAAGGCGCTGAACATTCCGTTCGATGTGTATGCTTTCAGCACCATGCCCGTTGCCGCCGCAGGCAAGAAGGGTGATCGGTGGGGCAGCAAGATTCAAGAGGAAATGTATCCCGGCTTGGAGAAGGACCCCAACGGCATGAGCATCGGTTCGTGCTTCGGTCTGCTGCACTTCCTTTCTAGCAGCATGAGCAAGGGCGAGTATCGCACCGTCGCTGCGTGGCTGTTGGAGTTCTCTGCTTATAATCAGGGACTGCTGAAGATGGACTATTCGAGCAACTACTACACCGCCCTGCATAACAAGGTGAATCACTTGTCGCTCGACGGTACTCCGCTCGACAACGCCGTTCTGTCTGCATTCAAGATCGTGCCGAAGTTCAAGGCGAAGTACAATCTGCAAGTGGTCACTTGCTGCATCCTGACGGACGGTGAAGCGTGCGGCGACTGTCTCAATCGCAAGTCTGGCTACAACTCCAAGACTCAACGCTACACTTCGGGTCGCGGTATCGTTACGCTCAACGGCAAGCGGTACTGCACCGCCGATGGCAAGCGTGACACGATCCCGTCGTGGTGCTTCCTCATGGAAGTGTTGAAGAATGCCTACGGTGTGAACACTATGGGTATCTTCCTCGCCGATGGTGGAGCGCAACGCATGAACGGTATCATCGAAGGCTACTTTGAGAATGCCTTCGGTGTCACCTTCAAGACCAACGCGACTCACCTCGCCGCGTTCTCTGCTGCCGTGGAGATGCTGAAGGAAGAGGACTTCGCCGTGGTGCCGCGTGGTGGGTTCGACAAGTTCCTGCTGATTCGTGCAGGTAACGAGATCGTGAACGCTGCTGATGTGTTGGACAAGGTTGACGCGGGCGACACTCGCGCCGCTGGCAACGCATTCCGCAAGGGTATGTCGAAGCGACTCACTTCTCGCAACCTGCTGACGGTCATCGCGGACACCTGCTCGACCTGCGTGGGCATCTGATCGTTTTTCTCGCACATTCACGAAAGGAAACTGAAATGGGTTACTATCACGAAATCATCGAGGACAACTTCACCATTCCTGTCGCGGGATTTGCTCCCATCTGCAAGCATATGATCGACTGCGGATTCACTAAACCGACCGAGCAAGTCGCAAGCGGTAGGACATTCTCTGGTAAGCAAACGCAGGAAGTGTTCTACTCTTGGACCTCCACCGATAAGTTGGTCGCTTGCGCGTTGGAGAATGACCTGATCGGCATTTTCAAGGAGTTCGGTTTTGATGTGCAGATGGATGGTGAAGGTGGCATTTGTGGTTTGTCTTACGAGAACAAGTCTGGCGACGAGGACCAGTTGTTCCGAGTAATCGCGCCGTTCATGGAGGACTATCAGTTTGTTTCATTCCGTGGCGAAGATGGTGCGCTGTATCGGTACTTCTTCGTGAATCAGGAACTTCGCGTGTGCGAAGGAAAGATATTCTTCAAGATGAAGTAATCGAAAGGGTATGGTAGCCCGAAGCCAGCAGAGCAATCTGCTGGCTTTTTTCATTTCTTCACTTTTCAGTTTTTGATGCAGTTTTTTATCACGCGCAGGTGTTAGCAGATCGAATGCCACACCACGCTGCGAATCTTCGCATATGCTCGAAAACCTGCACTTTCCCCACACTTTGGAAACTTGCAGAAACCCGCAGATGATCTGCAAGAAACGCAAGCGGCTGTCAGCGGCGTTATCGGACTCTGGTTATCGGACGCAAAGTTGCCAGCGATTTTACCATATGAATATGGACACACTTCGGACACAAATATTGTCCCATAATCTTGGGCTGCCGCTTGACATTATCGGTCCTTGTGGTATAATACATGGGTTATGCGTCCGATATGCGTCCGAAGCGCATATGTGTCACAAGTGTGTCCGATGAATAGAAGTGCATATTTATGAATCAGAAATATGATTCTAGCAGTTCAAATATCTTCCTCGGGCATGATTTATGAGCTTTCGCCCGGAAAGTGTCGGGCATTTCACTCATTACTTTGCTACTTCGATACGGTGATTTCTTGAAGTTCCATTTGCGAAGAAACATATTTACATAGTGTGAATAAATATACATATTCGCTCGCTTGATGTATTTCGACATTTCAATATCTAACTTATGTTTCTGAATACATTTCACCGCACGCATTTCTGTGTCGCGCTCGAATAACATGACACTATGAAATGCCTTCACGATTGCAGGATTCAACTCACCCTTACCGGCGTGCAGGTAGTCCTGAACAAGACGAGCAGCACGATCCTCGCGCTCGACTAGAGAATCTGAACTATCAAGCCATTGGAGAAAATGGGCATACTCGTGTACAAGGGTTTCTAGCCATTGTACACCACCCTTTCCAACCTTTATACATTTCGTATCAATGTCGAAGAAGCCTTCGCATCTCCAATTCTCACCTGAATTAACTCTCTTACCCCTACCAAGATATAGGGTGAAGCCGTACTCGGCGAGGTGATTACGAACATAAGTCACGAATTGTTTAGTATTCGTCTTCATATGCTATAAGTATATAGCCTGTATGGGTATAAGTCAAGAACTATTTCGACTGGAGAATTTCAAATAATATCCATTTCGACTGGAGAATTTTAAATAATATCCATTTCGACTGGAGAATTTTCATTTGAATAGAGAATTTTCATTTCGACTGGAGAATCTGGGGAATAAATATATTCGACTGGAGAATTTTGAATATGCCTAATTATGAATATTTGTGTCATGGATGCGGTCACACATTTGAAGAATTCTTTAAAATGGATGATCGTAAAAAACCAGAAAAGAAACCTTGCCCTCAATGCAAACAAAAGAAAGTTAAGCAGGAATGTTTAACTGCTCCAAGTGTTGCAATGGATACCAACATGAGAGTTGATGGTCCTGCAAAAGGTGGGTTCAAAGATGTAATGAATAAGGTTATTGGTGGTCCTTCAATAAAGGGAACCAAGGCTGCAAAGATGATGAAAGATCGTTACGGTCTTTAACTAACTTTAGTAACTCTTAACTTAACATCAATATCTGCTGGATACATTTTTGGCAAACCAGAACGGGAAACACCTTCTGGTCGCTTTCTATTTTTGTATCCGCCCTTTGCAAACTTTCCTGTTTTTCTATTCTTTGCCATGGATTACTTCTTTCTTTTCTTCTTGATACTCATCACTTTTTTCAATTTGGATGGTGATGATATTTCTCCAACAGTACTACCAGATCCCTTGATACTACTATGTGGATCGCTCTGTGAAGTAAACTTCATTCTATGTACAGCAAATGTCTTATCTTTGTGTTTGAATAAAATTCGTGTTCCACTCTTGTGTACACTTAAATTCTTATGGTCATCTATCATATGACTCCATGCTGTACTTGGATCATAACTGTGATGCTTTTGTTCTCCACCAGAATGATATGTCATGTGACGAATGTGATGATGTCCTTCTCTTTGTAATGGAGTTGGATGTGATTGTAGCACATGTGTTTTTATATGATGTGCTAAATCCTTTCCTGACATTTCACTTAATTTACCGTGAAGATGTGAAGTAATTCGTCTGAGTGTCTTTGTATTTCTTCCACGAATATATGATCTAATTCTTGGATGCTTTTCCATTATTTCTCTTCGTTCTGCACTACCCTTGTTACGAAGTTTTGGGAATTTCTTAAGAATGTGTCTTCTGTGAGATTCAAGAATCTTTGCTCCACCATAAGTAGATTCTATACCAGGATTTGATACTGGAACATGCTTGTTTGAACTATCAGATACTTTCAAACTTACACCATGATGTGTAATTTTTTTACCTCTTCTAGTGTGAATAATGATATCAGAAGCATCTTCTTTTTGTGAAGAATGAACTCCTGTTGATCTATGGATATCACCCGGTTTTGATGACCAATGAACATCATGGACATCACCGTGTGCTTTTAAATGTTCTTCTCTGATATGAGCAGCAGCGGTCTTTGCTCTTTTGTGTATTTTCTTATATTCATCTGGATGGATTTGATCCCTCAATCTATCATGAACTTGTTTTGGACTTTCACCTGTAATGTCTTGGTGCTTAGTCATATGACCACCCTTTAAATGGTAACCAACTAACAGTTCGTGCAATTTACCTTTTGTATCACTTGATGCGGACTTTGCTGCTTTCTTGGCTTCTACAAGATAAAGCAATTCATATTCTGCGTCGTTTTGAACAGAATTTAAAATAAGTGTTTCGGTTATAAACTTGTCTTTTAGTTGTTTGATATTCATGTTATTCTCTTCTTCTATTTATTTAACATCTATACTTACTACAATTTCATTCAAACGACCTCTCATGTCCTTGCCTCGACCTTTTAATCTTATTCGAGCAGATGTTTTATCCATTAATGATGTAAGATACTTATCATCTATCTTTATCAATCCCTTTTCGCTCAAAATATAATTTGGTTTTGCCATTGGTTGGTTTTGAAAAGAGTAATTTCCTGTTAATGCTTCTTTTATGATTGCCTTCTTTATACCTTCATATTCTTTAGAAACTTGTGGTTCTTTACCGGAACCCAAAGCAGCCTTCAGTAGCAATTCAACTTCTTTATTTCTTGATAAAATTTGTTTTGCTTTTGCCTGTGGTATACTTTTTGTTTCTCCAATTTCATTTTGGAGTTTATCCAATGCTTCTAATATCATTAAAGTCTTTTCCATATCGTTTCCGGTTTCTTGCATGTATCCATTAAATGCTCTTTCAAAGAAATTGCTAGTATTTCTTATCCCTGCACTGGATAATTGAAAACTTTCACCAAATTTTAATGATAATCTATATTCTTTACTGGAAACTTTTATTACTAGATCCGTCTTTGGTTCTTGTCCACCAGACATCTTTTCAACAGAAGAGATTTTTGATCTCCCCGCAATTTTCTTTAACCCATCTCTGGCTGCTTGAACTACATCGACATTGTTCTTATTATGAGAATCCCAGTATTCCTTTGATTTTTTAAAATCTTTATCATCTGATGGTACGGCACCATAGTTTCTTACAGCCTCATGATATACAAACCATTCAAATAATAATCCTTTAATTGCCATTTTGCTTCCTTTATAATGAAGATAAAAATATGTATAAATAAATGATATAACAGAGGAGTCAATATGCGTTTCATACCATCAAATTATAAAGATATAATGGCAAGTAGTCCAAATCCGCAACCAGAACCAATCATGGAACACATCCCATTAGAGGATATGGAAGGTGAGATGGTAATCTCCCAATGTAAGGCTATTGTACAAAAGGCAAATGAAATATTAGGAATGATGAAGCCAGAAACCCAAATGGAAGCATGGGTACAATCAAAAATCACTCTAGCAGAGGATTATATTGGTAGTGTACTCGATTATTTAAAGAATAACCCAAGCAGTAAAGAATAATTAAAATATAAATAAAAGCATGGGTAATGGTTCTTTTAGTCTTTACGAAGACTTCATTAAGGTGTTTGAGAACTGGTCGATTTACTCTGCCGTAGGTATTGCATTTGCATTCTCAGTTTGGAAATTTGTAAAAAAGAACAAAAAACGAGATTATCAGGTTGAATTTACAAGTATTCACTCTGAAATTCATGAATTATTGACAGAATTGAGACTAGTCACAGACTCCGCCCGCACCCAGGTAATACAACTCCATAACGGCGAATACTTCATGGACGGTGTATCCATGCGTAAGTTTTCTGTAACTCACGAATCATTAGAAAGAGGTATAGATTCATGTGCAACTAGAATGCACGCGGTTCTATGCTCACTCTTCATCCCACTTCTTACCCTAGTTCTTGAGAATTCTGCAAAAATACAGTATGTTACTGATCTAAAAGATAGTTATTTTAAACAATTCTTTGAAAGCAGAAATATAGAAGCATTTAGCGTTTTACCACTAAAAGTAAAAAATCAAATTACAGGTTTTCTTCTAGTTCAGTGGTGTAATTCTAAGAAAATTGATGATATTGAACCAGTATTTGTAAGTCACCAAGTTGAAAAAATAAGAAATGCAATTCAGGTTCAATTGCTATCTCAACCCAGATAATAACTTGTTCTGTATAAATAGAATGTAGAGCATATTAAATATTAGAAAGGCTTAACGATGGAACAAGGCAAATCAATAGCAAGACAGACATTCAAAGGTGTAAAATCTTCAGAAGATGACAAATTAGTACCAATGCATGGTTCTGGTAAAGAATTCGATGCTCTTGTTACAACACTAAAACAATCAATCAAAGATGGTGTTATTGACAAGGAAAATGTACACCGTCTTGCTCATGGTCTTGGTGTTAAGCCAGATGAACTAGCACAAATGATAGGTCTTGAAGGCAAGGAGGATATCCATGCTTTAGATCAAGACGAATCACCAGAAGTACACACACAAGCACCTGAAGTTTATGAACCAAAGCCATTCAAGGATTTCAGATCAGAGACTCAAAACAGACTACCATTTAATGAACAAGTTGGTATGAGTTCACAAGAAATAAATCAAATAAGAGCAGATATGAGAAGAAGTGGTGCATCTTCTCAAGAAATAAATGCAAGATTAACAGAATTAAGAAGACTTTCAAGAAGTCGTGGTAGTTCAACAAGTGTTGCAGCAGCAGGAAAAAGTGCAGCAGGCGCACTTACTGGTGCAATGCATGATCCAATGATTCAAAGAAGATTAAAAATGTTAAATCAAAGGGGTAAAAGAGGTAGATAATACTTGACTTTTACCCGTTTTCTGTTAGTATAACCACATGAAGTTTACATTTAAAAAATCACTAAATGAAGAAGTAGTCATCAGACCTTATTCTGTGCAAGCAATTGCAAGAAAAAGAAATATGATGATGAATTCTTTACAATTAAATGATCAAGAATTTATGAACTGGGTTCGTGATCGTCTTTATCGAGTTGCAGAACAAAATAGCATTCCAATTAAAGATTTAAAAATTGATATGGTTTCAGAAGGATTCAAGAAGTGGGAAGATACCTTTCGTCAAGGCGATAAAGATTTTGATCAATACAGAGATGAATTTACACGATATGTAAGTAAGTTTATGGGATTTGCAGCAAGAATTCTTCGTTCATCCGTAGATAATCCTGGTAAACTAACTCCAGATGCGGAAGAAGTTCCACCAGTTTCTCCAAAGATGATGAAGTTCCAAGCATCTGATAATGCACAATAAGTGACGGAGACTTTTTATGACACGACAAGTGTTACTTCTGAATGCCTCAGAAGAGGTAATATCAGTAATCGACTGGCAGAGAGCAGTAAATCTCTTATCTGCTGGTAAAGCCACCAAACCATTTAATTATAATCACACATATTCAATTAAAACCAGTAGTGGAGTTTTTGAACTTCCTGCGGCGATTATGTTGATTAATTATATAAGAATTCCATTTCGTAAAGTTGGTTTATCAAAAAAGAATATCATAAAAAGAGACAACAATATTTGCCAATATTGTTCATGTAAACTAACTTCAAAAAATAGTACAGTAGACCATGTTTTACCAAAAAGTAGGGGTGGTCTTAATAGTTGGACTAATCTGGTTGCTTCCTGCCATCCCTGTAACCTTCGTAAAGGGAATAGAACCCCTCAGGAAGCGAATATGCGACTCCTACGACCCGCACAAGCACCGGGCAAGGATGTTGTCCATATCGTATTATTAGATGAAAACCGAAATAAACTTTGGGAGCGTTGGCTGGATTATAAATAACTTTATCTCGTACAATTAACAAATTGAGGTAAAGTAATGCGAACAAGCAACCCCCCTAGTTATGATAAAATATTTGAAATATATAATTCTACCACAACATATAACGGTGGTGTCGGTATAATGACTGCATCTGTTGTAGGATCTCATAGAGGTCTTTTATTAGTAAATACAAGTACAACTACATCAAATACAGCATTCACAATTACAAATATTGATGGAACTACTTCAGCAATAGCAATTGCACCAGGTGCAACTTTATTACCATTACAAATATGGAAATTGACTGTAGCAAGTGCTCAGGGCTTTATTAGGATTTATGGTTTAGTATGAGAACTTCAAATCATCCATCTGTAAATAAAACCGTAGAGACATTCAATGGTACATATTTGAAAGTCTATGCACACGAAAATCTATTGAATATTCAATGGAGATTTTCTTCATTTAGTGCTGCAAATTCAGGAACTGGAAATAATATAATAACAATTACTAATATTGTTGATAATACAACTTGTGCGATTAGATTACCAACTACTTTTAGCACTGGAGCAGGTAATAATATTATTAGAGAGTTTGTATTACCATTGAATTATGGATCTATATCTTTCACAGATGCCCTCCCACCTGGATCATAATAAATTTAAATGAAACAAAAACTTTTACAACTTTTAAAAGAAGCAGCAGGTGGAAAAAATATCCACATGGAACATCTCGAAGATAGAATCTTCGATGAAGGTAGTCGTGGTTTCAAAACTGCTATGGATTATGTCCACGGTCTTTCACATGGAATGACTGGTAAAGGTGGTAAAGAGTTTTTCGTAACAACAAAGTATGATGGTGCTCCAGCAGTTGTATTTGGTAGGCATCCAGAGACAGGAATGTTCTTTGTTGCTACAAAGGGTGCATTTAATAAAACACCAAAAGTAAACTATTCATTAGAAGATGTAGAAGCAAATTATCCAGATAGTCCAGAACTACAAGCAAAACTAAAAGCAGCATTAGAACATTTACCAAAACTTGGAGAAATGAAAGGTGTATATCAAGGCGATTTGATGTTTACACCAGAAGATCTTGAACTTCGAAAAATTGGTGACAAGGAACATGTAACATTTAGACCAAATACAATTACATATTCCTCACCAATGGGTTCAGATGAAGCAAAGAAAATAATGGGTTCTAGATTAGGAATAGTTGTTCATACTGGATATGAAGGTGATACTCTTGAAAATATGAAAGCAAGATTTGATCCTGATCTCTCCCACTTTGGGGGACATCCAGATGTCTATTTTAAGAATGCAAGAATGAATGATGAAGGCGAAGAAACTCATATGTCAGAGCGAGATCATATGAGAACTCTTGAACACTTAGGTCATGCGATGTCACATCTCCCAGATTCAGGAGATTTGATGGATGAAGTTTCAAGAAATCCTGATTATGTTGCCCATCTAAAAACATACACGAACTACAATGTAAGAAATGGTATTCCAAAGGGATCTGCAAAAGGATTCCATGATTATCTAGATAACAGATTCCAAGGAGAGAGAGCAAAATTAAAATCTCAAAAGGGAATACAGAAACATACTGAAGCATCACAACCTGTATTGAAACATATCAAAGATAATGCAGAAGCATATAATTCATTGTTTAATGCTCATTCTGCTCTTGCAAAAGCAAAGTTACATTTAGTTGATAGGTTTAGACAGGCAAAGGGTCTTGGAACTCACTTAGAAGATGAAGAAACTGGTGAACTAAGACCAACACATCCAGAAGGATATGTTGCAGTTCAAAAGAAGTCTGGTACTGGTTATAAGATGGTAGATAGAGAGGATTTCTCAAAAGCAAACTTTACTCTACCGAAGAAATGGGATAAGAAGAAGCCAGGACAACAACAAGAAACAGTTTCAGAATCAATTATTCATAAGTTAAGAAGAATAAATAATAGAGGATACTAATATGTCAAAGAGAAGAGAAGAAAGAAAAGCAATGGCAAAAGATAAAGGCTGCGGTTGCGGCAAAGGTAAAGGAAAGGGTGGAAAATGAGTCACAAGTCTATGTTAATGACACAATATAAAGAATTATATGGTGGTCTATATGTAAGAAATAATGGAAGATGGTATTGGAAGTCAACACTAGAATCACAAGAGATTGGTCCGATTAGTAGTTTTTGGTTGATGCAAAAAATAAATGAAGCAAAGAACAAGAAGCCAGTACCAATTGAATTTGCAAAATTACCACAAGAACCAGCAAAGGTAGAAGAAGTAAAGACAGAAGAACCTGTTGCTGTAGAAGAAGTAAAGACAGAAGTTACTCAACAAAAACCAAAGAAGTCTGCACCAAAAAATAAAAAGGAGATAACCGAAAATGGAACTACTAGCATCTAAAGTTTTAGGAACAGTATTTTTTACACTCGTTGTATATGTTGTAGGTGCCTTTACAGGACCAGCAGTATATAAGTGGGTATCAACAAAACTACCTTGGAATAAATGAAGTCTTTTAGAGATTTTATTACTGAAGCAAAGAACGGAAATGATTCCGTAGTTTTTTCTTTTGGTAGGAATCAACCACCAACAGCAGGACATGGACATATCATTCAACATGTGATGGATACCGCTGGCCAGACAGGAGCACATCATGTTGTGTTTACTTCTGGCAGCGGTCCAACACATAAAGTAAAGGCAGTGAGAGAAAAGAATCCTTTGCATCCACACGAAAAAGTGGAAACTATGAAAGCATTCTTCCCCGGTGCAAATATTCAACACCATGAAAAGGTTGCAAGTCCTTTCCATGCAATTGAACATTTAAAGGATAAGGGATACAAAAAAGTAAAGATGGTTGTAGGTGCAGATAGAGTTGAAGACTTCCGAGAAAGAATGGCACCATATGCAAAGCACTTTAAATCATTTGAAGTTGTATCTCCCGGTGCTGAAAGAATGTCAGTAAAGGGTAGAGAAGTAAGTGGTACTGCCGCTAGAAGACATGCTGCCGCTGGTGATTACAAATCATTCAGAGCAATCATGCCCGAGGGAGCACCAGAACATGCAGTAAAGACTCTCTTCAAGAGACTTCGTACTCCAGTCAAAGCACCAGTAGCAAAAAAGAAGAGTAAAAAGAAACTTGCAGAAGCAATAATGAATATTCTTGTAGAATCAAGACCACGCACAGCAAAAGAGAAGACAAGATCATATTACGCAAAAGAATACAGACAACATCAATCTTCTCCAAAAGCAATTAAAGAGCGTGGTGAAAGATGGACTGCAAGAAGAAGAGCAGCAGTTCGTGCAGCAAAAAGAAAACTAGGTTCAAAGGCTGCAAATAAAACAAGAGATCAATTGATCAAGATCGGTCAGGGTCTTTTGAAGGGTAAGGATGTAGATCACAAGAAACCACTATCAAGAGGTGGTTCAAATGGCAATGGTAATGTAAGAGTTGTCTCTACTTCATATAACAGAAGTAGAAATAATAACATTAGTGAAGCAGATGAAGGTGCAACAAATTACTTAGCACCCAGACTTCAAAAGATGGATAAAGCATCAAGACCAAATCCAGAACCAAGAACACAGAAAAAATCACTACCAGGAATTCCTCCACTACCAAAGGTATAACCCATGAAAAACTATTTTGATTTCTTAAAAGAGAGCACAAAAAAAACTATTCGTAAATATCGAGCAGGTGTTCTTACTCCTGAACAAAAAGCAAAGTTCATTAAGAGACAAGAAGGTAAGATTGCCAAGATAGACAAAGAGGGTGGTCTATCTGCTCGTGCTTCTCAAATTAGAGATACAATCAAGGCAGTATCAGAATCAGCAGCATGGACACGCAAAGAAGGAAAGAATCCAGAAGGTGGACTCAATAAAAAGGGTGTTGAATCTTATAGAAAACAAAACCCAGGTTCCAAGTTACAAACAGCTGTTACTACTCCACCATCCAAACTAAAACCGGGTTCAAAGAAAGCAAAAAGAAGAAAATCTTTCTGCAGCAGAATGAAAGGTATGAAGGCAAAATTAACTTCTGCAAAAACTGCAAGAGATCCAAATTCAAGAATTAACAAATCACTTCGCAAATGGAATTGTTAAGGAGAAAAGTATTGAAGCACAAAGATCTTAAAAGAATTAAGAATAAATACTTGAAACCAAAGGAAGATAAGAAAAAAGATAAGCCACCCAAAAAGTAGTTACTATGAATTTTGATATTTTAAATGATGACAATTATATGATGTTTGCAATGAAGATGTATAACAATCCTCAGTGTAAAAACATATCCGAATTCCAAGAGGATATGAATCGTATAAAATATCTAAAAAGACTACTAAGAAAATATAAAGCATCAGGTGAGTTGCGAGAAAGATTGATACTAAACCATATTATTATTTTTTATAATGTATTTGATATTGTACCTGCAACCAGGCTTCTATTCAGTCGTATAGAACGGGACTTGCACCCTTATTTAAAAACCTTTATTGTTTTTTTAAATAATTTACCACAAAACATACCAGAAACTGATTTGTTAAATATTCCCCTAGATAGAAGGATTATAAATAAACTTAGGGAGATATAACAAATGAGATTAGAAGAAGACATTGGTAGATGGTTTAAGGAAAAATGGACTGCTCAGGATGGCAGTCCTTGTGGTTCTTATAAAGGTAAAGGTAGAGTTAAGTGCCGACCTGCAAAAAAAGTATCTTCCAAGACTCCTCAAACATGGGGTGAGATGTCTTCTAAAGAAAAGAAGAAAGCAGTCAGATTAAAACAAAAAGCACATAAAAAAGGTCAACAGTTTAGCAGCCATAAGACAGGCAAAACATGGAGTGCTGAAAAGGGTAAGTATAGACCAAGCAAGAAAAAACTAAAAGAAAACTACACAAGTGCTCTATCAAACTTTATTTGTGAGAAGTGGAACCCAAGAAACAAAGAAGCACATGCAGCATGTAAAGCAAGTGTGAAATCAAGATTCAAAGTTTGGCCATCTGCATATGCAAGCGCAGCAGTAGTTAAATGCTACAAGAAAAAGACAGGAAGTGGAGACTGATGATACCAAAAGCAGTTAAAGCAGATCAGAAAGTAATGGACATTGAGCAACAAAAGGGTGCTCTGGTTCTACCACGAAAATTCTATAATCTTCTTTTACTTGCAGGTGAAAATGCTCAAAAAGCACAATATACATTATTCAATCTGCGATATCCCTTTCTCAGATCAGCAAATTCAAGAATTCGTAGAGAACTAATTAATCTTCTTACAAACCTAATAAACATCTGCACAACTGATCAAATTTTATATGCAAGACTTCGTGCTCTTGCAATGAACAAACAACTAAAAACTATAAAAGAAGGTTATGAATTAGATTTGAATGACAGAGCACTGATGGTTCTTACTGCTATTCTAAAAAGAATAGATGAAGAGATGCAAGGAGTTGCAGGTACACAATTATCTTCAGCATCAGCAGCAATGGGACCGGGGACAACAACTGGCATTGATGCACCAATCTTCCCAATGCACAAAGGTGTAATAAGAAGATTCCCAGTTTCAAAGGTATCAAAGCAATTAAGAAATAGAAGAAAGGGTAAATAATGATTTCAACAGAATTAATATCATTGATTGGTGGTGGCGCAACGGGATTCCTATTCCGTTATATGGCTCAGAAAGCACAAGATCAGAAGGAAATGTTCAATCAGTTGATGGCTGCTAATAAGCAAACAACTGAGAACCAAGACAAGGCAGTACAAAGAGTTCCACTAGATGTGGGCAGAGTAGTTAGACAAATCATAGTTCTCTCTGTTCTTTTTGCAACCTTCTTAGCACCATTCGTTCTTCCATTCTTTGGTATTCCTACCTTTGTGGAAGTAGATGCAAAAACTCCAGAAGGATTGTTTGGTTTGATTCCAGAATCAACAAGAAAATTCTTTGTTGAAATAAATGGTTATCTCTTCACTTCTGAAAATCGTCAAATTCTATTAAGTATCATTGGATTCTATTTTGGATCTGCTGCTGCTTCTAACAAGTCATAAGGAGTAATCATGAAATATCTAACACTATTAGCAACACTATTTCTCTTTGCTTGTAACACAACTCCAGTTATTCTCCCAGACACTACCAAAGATAATGTTCAAATGAAAAAATTAAATTGGGAAATTATAAATGGTGGTCAACTCAGTAATAACTGGGGATGGATTCTTTGGTATTTACCAATTGTATTCTTAGTAGTTGTATGGGCATACAACCAATACCTTAAGTCAAAGTGTAAGGAAGAAGAACCTACTGACCGAGCGGGTAAGTAAGAGAATCGAATAACTTTTTACAAATGAAATACGAGTCCACGATGTCTGACACTGGACTCGTAATTTCTTTTTTATCGGGTGTGATTGTTAATCTTAATGCAGCACCAGTGTCTTGAACAAATGAATCATACATCATTTGCTTGTCTGCATTTCCTTTACCCGTAGCATATTTCTTGACTTCTGTTGGTGGAAGTATTGTAGTTGGTAAACCCATTTCATATAGTTTATACTTTAACAATCCTGTATTTTCTGCTATATGGAAGATTCTACCAGTAGCGGAATAAGCATATCCTTCAACTGCTACATGTGAGCAGCCCATAACGATTTCGATTGCCCAATCTGCAATTGTCTTATAGCGTTCTTGTTCTGTATTCCAATCTAGGAATCTCTCACCGAATACATTACCACCAAAGGCATCTGCATATTTCTTTACATCGGTGAGATAGTAGAATGAACAATTTTTATATGAAAAAGTATCGCCATCGAAAACACAGATGGCGGGTCCACAAAGGGAGTAATCTATTCCTGCTATTACCATACATGTATTTATGTAATAATTAGAATCCCATTAGGATGTCCTGATTCTGTTTTATTGTATCGCTTATCCATTCTTTATACAAGAATAGATTTGTTGCAGACATTTCTACTATTGTTAGATCGTGCATTCTAAATGCTGAGATTAATCCTGCAAGTTTTCCACTATCTTCAAAAACTGCACCACCAGAATCACCAAACCAAACATGTGTACCTTTTGTAGAATTAAACTTAAAATCAAATGGATCTTCTAATACCAATCCATAATAGTAAAAAGAACCATGCTCACTTGATTTTTTTACTCCATGTGAAGAGCCAACAGTTGTAAGTTCTTCAAATCTTGTTAGATCTTTTCTTTCATATGAAATTACTGGGAATTCTGTAATACATGTTGGTCTATCTAAAATTAAAATACCAATATCATGAATTATAATTTCTCCAATTTTAAATTTTGGATGTACAATTTGTTTTACTATTGTATAGTCTTCTCCACCAACTCTGAAGAATTTTAAATTTGTTCCATCTATACAATGTCCCGCAGTGAGTACTAGATTTTTGTCTATTTGAACTGCACTGCCCACAAATGCATCATTATTATCAAATACTTGCCCCACGCAACGATAGGGATCTTGACCCTCTTCTATAACATGGAACCCTATAAACTCCTTCGGTTCGCTAATGGGTGTCAATATGTCTGCTATTGAGGGTGGGGGGGTTTCCTGTGCTTGCTTCGTATCGGCACTGATATTGTTGCAAGATGTACTTGTCGCAAGGATCAGACTGAGTAATTTCAGTAGTCTGCCTTTCATGACATAATTATTTATATAACTTTTAAAATAAAAATAAAAAAAATCCAGTCCCGAAGGACTGGATCTTTAAATGCCCCGCCAACACGGGTGTATTAGTTCTGGCAAGGTCGCTTAGGACATGGTGGGCACTGTGGAACAGGAACAGCCGCCGGAACATAGCAAGGTGCATATGTGTATGGAGACTGTACCACCTGAGGCATTGGGTAAACCGCAGGAACAGGTGATGCATAAAGAGGACTTGAATAATAATAAGGATACCATCCTCCAACTGGAGCAACTACTCCACCGCCGTAATAACCACCATAATAACCGCCAGAGTATGCGTAAGCACCACCATAACCACCGTAGCCACCAACACCGACAGCGACTCCACCCCACCCACCACCAACTGCTACTGCTACTTGTGCGCGAGCAGGTGCGGTCAGACAAAGTGTTACGATTAGTGCAAGAATGTACTTAAGCATGTGTGTCTCCTTTGGTTATACTATACCATAAGTATCTAGTAAGTCAAGAAACATTGTCAAATAAAGTTGGTTCTTTATCTGAATTATTATATACAATTTCATCAATTCTTCTATCAGCATCATTAATTGCATTTGAGAATACACGATAACGATTATTTAATTCAGAATAAATGTTATTTTCTGTATTTTCAATTTTTGTAGTAAGTCTTTCTACATCTTTTTCTAAATTAGTGCGAATATCATCTATTGATCTATAGATCATATCCATCTCTCTATCTAAATCATTTCTTGCAATTTCCTTCTTCATTTGAAAATACTTAACCACGAAGAATCCAAGTAAACCAGATACTACCATTATTATTAAATTATTGCTGTCCATTTTATTATCTCCTATTAACTAGTTGTTAAATCTACCAATTCACACTTATCACCACTACATGCAAAAGTTTGAGTTCCTACTGTCTGATCAACCTTTTCATATTTTGTGAGTTCACTCCAGTCCACATCCTTTGGCATCTTCTCAAGGAATGCTTCGTAGTATTCTTTTGTACAGTCTTGGTATGGTGCTTGACGATATGAGTGATCTGAATGTGGCAAGAACGAAATACCACTGATCTCGTCAAAATGCTTGTACACCCATGCACCAACCTCCATCCACTCGTGTTCCTTTACAGTCACAGTGATTGATGGCTTGTGTTCACACCAATTACGCTGATATGCTAACCAAAGTTCTAGATGCTCAATAGCAGTCATATCGATACGAGTAACTGATCCCTCTGCCTTCATTGGGAACGAGAAAACCATAACTGAGTCTGACTTCATGACACAAGGTTCGTGGGGAAACCCCTTGTCGATCATGAGTTGACACAGAGGATCCTTACGATCTGCACGAACAGTACGGATGTAATACTGGTTGTGTCGAGCATGGATACCCGATGCTGCATCCGTAAGTTGAGAAACAGTACCACTTGGCTTGATGCAAGTAATAGCAGCAGCCTGATTGATACCTAACTTCTTAGCCCATTCCTTGTTGGTATCAACTGCATGTTGCTTTAGATTCTCAAGATTTGCTTTGAGTCCGTGTTGATCACGCATCATTGCATTATCAAGAATACCTGTGAGAGATACACCCAGTAGTGCTTCTTCTTCACAATTCTTTTTCCACTCTGATGAAAGATATGGGAAATGTAACATTGATGCTTGCCATGTTCCAAGAATTGTAGCAAGTTTAACCTTACGAGCAAGACTCTCCATAGTATCGTTTGTTCTTACAATTACTTCTGTTAGATTGCAGAACTGACGATCTCGTAGAATAATTTCTGAGCAAGGATTTGTACCGAATTCATAACTTGGATCACGACGATCACCAAGTTTGGCTACCGTCTTTTGGCAAGCGTCACGATTGAAGATACCACGCTCACCACTCTTGCTCTTGTAGAGAGATACCCACTCTTCCATAAATGTACCAATTTCTGGCTTCTCTTTGTAGACGACGCTATTGTTCGCAAGTGCTCTTTGAGAATTAGCCTCCCACCATGCGCCAGTCTTAGCATCACGCATTCTTTCGTCCGTGAGATTCGATAGGCTAATAAGAGCGGATCTACGCACGCCTCCGACCACAACAACTTCCGCAATCTTACAGACGAGATCGTGACATTCGATGGAGGTGAGTTTCCGTCCAGCACTTCTTCTAAATGTATCCACTGTGAACCTAAACAGATCATCCAGTGGCTTTGGACCAGATGCACGACCTCCAAAAGTTTTGAGTCTGGCACCAGCAGGGCGTATCTTAGATAAGTCCCATCTTGGAATTTGACCACCAATGAGTAGGGAGACAAGTTCCTTGTAAGCTTTAGCCCAACCAGCCTTACTATCTTGTACGATGATAGTCGTGTCAGAGTCAGTAAACTCTTCAGCGACTGTAGGTAATTTATCCACATAATGGCGCTCCACTGAGAAACCGACTCCGGTTCCACACATAAGAATATATAGAATTTCATCAAAAGCACGAACACGATTTATTGCAACATATGAGCAGTTATAACCAGCAGTGTTATCACGATCAAGTGCTTCTCCTGCTGTCATGAGCGCACGCATAGAAGGCATGATCTCTTGGTTCAGAACTGCTTGACGAAGTTCTTCACGAGTTGCTTTATCCAACTTGCACATGGTATTTTCCTTGAGGTGCTTGTCGAAGTGTTGAAAATACCTATCAACTGTTTCTTCCCATGTTTCTCTACGACCTTCGGCTTCTAGCCATCGGCTGTAGCGTGAAAGATGAATAAATTGTTGATATGAAGTTGGTAATTGCATAAATTTCTCCTTTGTGTGCTAAATTATAATCTTCGCTTGTAAGTTTGTCAACTATTTAGATCAGAAAGTTCCACCATCTACAGAACCAACCACACTTGTTGTAAAATTACCAACAAGATC
>Ga0181355_1000324_pt1 | contig 20151 bp, 19 predicted proteins | sample Fa13VDMM15DN_FD_130099 | JGI IMG/M metagenome (GOLD analysis project Ga0181355, IMG submission 130099) | Freshwater viral communities from Lake Michigan, USA - Fa13.VD.MM15.D.N | ecosystem: Environmental > Aquatic > Freshwater > Lake | place: USA: Michigan | collected 2013-09-23 | reverse complement strand
GGTTTACTAATGGATCTAGTGGAAGTTCTGGTTCTAGTGGTTCTAGTGGAAGTTCTGGTTCTAGTGGAACATCTGGAACTAGTGGGAGCTCTGGTTCTAGTGGAACAGCTGGTTCTAGTGGAACAGCTGGCTCTAGTGGAAGTTCTGGATCTAGTGGCTCAGCTGGAAGTAGCGGGTTTACTAATGGATCTAGTGGAAGTTCTGGTTCTAGTGGTTCTAGTGGAAGTTCTGGTTCTAGTGGAACATCTGGAACTAGTGGGAGCTCTGGTTCTAGTGGCTCAGCTGGCTCTAGTGGAACGGCTGGCTCTAGTGGAACATCTGGATCTAGTGGAAGTTCTGGATCTAGTGGAACAGCTGGAACTAGCGGAGAAACTTATGGATCTAGTGGAAGCTCTGGCTCTGGTGGGACTTCAGGCAGGATCGGAAATTTTTTCCAATTTAACAGTGTAAACCCCCACTTTGTTCAAAATGACTCATTTAGTTTAAGAAGAGTGACTCAATCTGACGGTTCTTTTTACGGAGTACATTCTGACATCTCTCACACGAAGGGAATGTTTGCCACTTTCACCGCGATGGATAACACTGGTCGGATTTTGTTTGGCTTGGACGAGAGTCCTTCTCCAAGTCAAGGAACTATTGACTATTCTTGGTTTTTGACAGGAAGTGGCTTAGCTGCGGTATTTGTAGACTCAAACACTAATTTGAAGGCTGGAAATATATCTTACCAAGCAAACGATTTATTTCAAATAAAAACAGATAACAAAACTATATTTTTTACAAAGATCGCAGGGGGGGATGGAGTGGCTTCGGTAGCTTATTCAGAACCAAGAAATGATCCAGACGCCCTGTTCCTTCACGCTTTTATCTCCGGAGGAGGGCAGCAAATAACCGGAATTTATTTTTATCCGATGGGAGAAATTGGGCCTACTGGAACTATTGGCCCAACTGGACTTCCTGGAAGTGGAACAGCTTTCACTACTCAAATAGTAACTGGCTCCGGGATAGTCCCATCTACGTCAGACGTTTATCTTTGTCGTACAACTGGGAATAATAACATTTTCTTAACGCTCCCATCTGGAACAGCTAACGGAGTTAAAGATTACTATATAAAATGGGATAAAGACAATAATACTCAAAAGAATGTCTATATTAAAGTTTCTGGGGAATTCTTAATAGATGATCTCGCATATACTGCGTGGCCCGACCCAGCTGACGGCAGTATTATAATTTTTACTGGTTATAAGATGCCTACGGTAAGAAGTTCTATGCTTCTTACTCCAGTTCCTAATAGTGGCGGCTGGGCTATCCTGTCTAGCTTCCTCGTAAATGACACGAATCTCAACTCTTAGCCTTCATTTTCTTAATCCGAGCTATAAGCTCTATAGTCTTGATTTTTTTAATATCTTTTAATGAGGATAATTCTGCCGCTCCATCATACTCCTCGTCTGTCAACTTCTTTTTTAGAGCTTCAAAAGACACTCCCTTTTCTTTCATTGCGAAATCAAGTAAAGCTGATGGATCTGCAAGATTTACATCCACTACTTCATTAGACTCAATAGAGTCTTGAGTAACCTCTTTAGTGTCTCCCATTTCAATATCAGAAACGATATTAATCTTAAGAAAACTTCTGACGCACCTTGAGAAGGCTCTATTTTCCGCAGTAGCCATTAGGAAGTTTCTCGCGAAGCTCTTAGTGTTGGAAAAGTGTGCATCGGCTAGAGCCTCAAAAGATACCGGGTTATTTTCCGTTTCGTAGTTTGGCTTCCAATCTATTTTACAAGTGATCGCAACGTAATCTACAGACGCCGATTCAACTCTGAAGGACAAGTTGTTAAATCCTCTTGTTTGAGCAAGCTCTTTTAAGCCGTAAAGTTTAATGCAAAGGTCTCCGTCTTTTAGGGTATCTACTGGAGTGTTTCTTTGTATCGTGCCCTTTTCTACGGAAGAGGGGTTTGGGTAAAGCCATTTTTTGTCAATCATGGCTCGCCAATCTATGAAGCCGCTTTCATCAAAAACGTAATTCAATTTCTCGTTTTCCAAAAGACCAAACGAGTTTCTTTTAACAACGAACGGAGGTTCAAATTTGCTCATAGTCTAATACTATGGCGAGTTTGAAGTAAGTCAAGGCTCAAAAATATGAAAAAAATCAGTTTCTATTTTATCGTCTTCTTCGTTTAAAAACTCAAGGGAGTGCTGGTCAAAATTGGGGACAGTCATATTCTTTCTAAAATAAGCTGTAGAGGGATAGATTTTACCTTCTGAAACAAGATATTTGCTTGAGCGAAATTTCTTACCAACGCAATGCTTAAAGTCTTTTTCTAAGATGGAACCTATTAAGCCTATGTCCATATAATTGATTCTTTTAGGGAGCAATTGCTCGTTAGTTAGCTTCGTGGCGATTTGAATATTTATTCCTAGGTCTATTATTGATTTAACAAATTCTGGTTCGTCATTTTCTTTAACAATGTAAAGAACCCCTTTTATTTTTTCTTTACTGGCTTTCAACAATTGAATATCTATTGCTTTATCGGTTATAATATTAACGTTGCAAATCTGAGTTTGACGAAATAAAATTTCTTGATTGAATGTTAAATCCATTCTAATATTAAAGGTATCTACGCCGAAGGGTTTTGGATCAACTAGCGCGTTTGGAACGATCTCTATAAACTTGGTTGTGGGATCGTATTTGTCACCAATAAAATGAGTTTTAAGAGATATCTTTTCTTCGGCATCTAAGAGAGATAAGACCGCGTTCGCAATCAGCTCTGGCTTAATAGAATTTATCGTTTTCGGATTTTCCTTCTCTGAATAATTAGGTCTTTTTCCTCCTCTATCCGGCTCAAGTAAGAAGCAGTCTTTATCTGCACTCCAATACGGCTTACAGTTATTTATGTTATTATTAGCGTATAGAGCTACGATTTTTTTATTGTATGAGGAGGCAAAATGTGCAGAAAAGCTGTCTGCGCCAAAATTCATTATAGAATTCTTAATGATATAAGCGGCCTGATTTATGCTCGTAAGACCTTGCGTATGTAGGCATCCTATATATGACTTTTCGTTTTTAGCGCCGATTTGAACGATGTCGATTCCACGCTTTTTAAGAGCTGGTAAAATTAGATCTATAACAATTTGCCAATGATCGTAACTCTTAGACTCGTACTTGCTTGTCGGGTGGAAGCTGACGTATCTCTCTGAACTCACAGGGAAGAAAGTTTCGTAAATATCAGGCCTACCTATTTTCACCCCGCAATTAACGGCGTATTGTTCAATTAAATGCATGTCAAAAAGACTTTATATCTAGCGCGATATTGGTTTTACCATTATGAACGTAATTTAGCATCCTTTGCGTTCCTAGATGTGGCAAAAAGGCAATTTCAAAGAATCCCTTATGGTCGCCTTTACCCTCTAGCCACAAAAGATTGTCCATTTGGGGAACGTAACTGATCGCCTTAAAAACGTGTGGATTACAAACTAATATATCAAAGTACTCGTTTTTAATTGCTACGTAAAGATTATGCCCAGGATATGCTTCTTTGATATTTTTAAAAAGGCTTGTAGAAAGGAATATATCTCCTATGCTTTCTGGCATAACGTACAATATTCTTTTACCCTCGTCGTTACTGTCTAAAAGTTTTAATAACTGACTTTCTAAAGAAGAGTCGCTCTTATCCACTTTTTCATTTTTAGTTTTTAAAGCGGTCTCTCTAAAGTACTTTTCTATATCAACTCTAGCCATCCCTTTGGCTAGTGAGGACGTCCAGTAACTAAACCCGTCCTTATCCGCCTCTCTTCCAAGGATTTTAGCGTACAAGGAGTTGACCCATTCTGCATCATCCTTAATGACTTCGATAACGGCTTCTGGATTACAATTTTTTTCAGAACAATTAAAGAAGAAAGAGTCGTCGTAATTGATAAATGGGGAATGGTCAATGAATTCTTCTAGTTTTCTACCCACGCTCTCCACGGAGAAGTTTTTAACAATCCATTCTCTAGCCTTATTTCCCATTTCACGCCTGCTTTCAAGGCTCATATTGAGCACTTTTGATAATTGGCGAGATATTGAGATTGGTCTTGTTGAAGCTTTTATAAATTCCGTGTCCTGCTCTGTGTATTTTGCCCACTCTAGGGGAAGAGAATAAGCTTCGTGCTCACACATTTCTTCTCCACAACTATAGTTTGTAACTAAGGTTATTAGCCCAGCAAGCTTGGCTTCTTGGATGGGTATTTCTTGTCCGCCGGATGTAAAAGGATGGCAATAGACGTCCATCAGATTGTAAACCTCGTTCAATTGAGCCTCTGTGACTCCAAGCGCAACTGAGGTTGTCAAGCAAGATCCTTTCGCTTTACAGTTTGGGCAGTCTACGTCTTGCTTTGAGAAGCTTCTAACGTAATAATTCTTACAATTTTTACATATAAAAGTTGTTAATATTTCAGCTTGGTCTACCCCGTACTGCTTAGCTAGTTTTAATATGTTCCATCCCTCTGAGAAGTTTGTATGTAAAAGGAGCTTAGACTTTGTCTTTGGATTTTCTTTTTTAAATAGGGAGTAGCCTTCTAATAAGTTAGGAACGGATTTTCTAAGCTGGTTTCTAAAAACAAACCCTACTATAAAGTCTTCCTTGTCAATTCCGGATTTAGCTCTAAGTTCCGCTTTTTGAGACTGAGTTTTTCTATAAAAATGTTTGGTGTCTATGCACCCATGCAGAGTTTTCGTGTGTGTGTGTCCTAGTTGATGTAGGGCTTTTTCAGCAAAATTACTCCATACCCAAAAATTCTTTGTCTTACTCGCGGCGTCTATCGCCGTGGGGAGGATGGGTAGGGAGTCTAACGTTGTCCAAAGCGCAGAGTTTATTTTGTTAAACCAAGGTCTGGGGATTGCGAAGTCTATGCCCCATATGTCTTGTACGGCAATGTAAACGTCCGGCTTTTCTTGCTTTATAACGTCATCCAAACAATATGCCCCGTAAGAGGCTAGTCGAGTTTGTCCTTGATCTTTATTTATTTCATTAATTAAAGCTTGATTGTTGGGGACGGCTCCAACGCTTTTCCATGGGGTAATTTCTAAACCACTGCTTGCCCATTGAATTCCGCAAGCATAATTAACTAACTCATACTTGCCGGTGCTATATAAATATGTTAATATAGCTCTGGTGTTTCTGCCGAAACCAGTTTTTGCTAAGGAAAAATCCGATTGGAAAACGATCTTCTTTTTTCTCATTCAATATTTTTAACTTCCTGCTCCTCCTTACCTACGGGCGGAAGCTTTTCGAACGATTTATTGACGCAACTAATTAGGAAATATTTCAAATAATATGCCTCTGCAAAATTAAGTCCAATTCTAAAACTGTTCCCCTTCTGTCCTTCTACGGATTTTATAATTCTAAAGCTGTATCCAAGCTGTTCTTCAGTAACTTTTGCAGTAGCGGGGTCAAATTTAAAATAAGGCTCTAGAGCGATGCTTATTTTTTGACTGGTAGCGTGGACTGTTTCAAACTTTTGATTATTCTCTATACAAGAGATGAGCTTGCATGACTCTACCATGTTAAATTTACCGAACACTACCGCATTTGGGTCCTCTTTCGATTTCTTGAAAGAGCCTATTTTCTTAACTGGATCCCATGTCGATTGCTTTAATATTGAAAACATGACGGCTCCGTCTTTAAGAAAGAATGAACACGCGCTCCCTGTGTTTTTTGGGGTGGGTTTATAAAATTGAATCATAATATTGATGAATAGACTTCTCTTTTTTATTGGAAATTTAAATATTCTTTTCTTTTAAATCACCTAATTTTGTATATATTTTATTATTTTGGACCGCGACGACTTCGGCAAAGACGCAGTCTTCCTTCTTATTACCTCTAATAATACATATTTGTCCCTCTTTAGGGATGCCATTATTTAGCTCCGTGCATTGTTCTAGAAACTTTCCTTTTTTAGAATTGAATAGGAGAACTTTCTTTGAGGCTGTCTCGTCTTTAACTTCAAGCCACAAGTAATCTGAGCCTTTCTTGCTTTTCTTAAGTTTGGAGAATATGACTGTTCCCACAAATACTACTGCTGTATTGTCTGGTAGGTCAATAATCTCTTCAGCCATAATTAAAGACGCTCTCTTTTCTGAGAATATATCTCTTAGTCTCTTCCCATAGGTGTATCCAAGTAGGGCGTTCTCATAAAACCAATTAGCAAAACTTTCGTTCTTATTGTTCTGTTGGTAGATAAGTTTATATGGTTCTGATTTTGTTTTGATGGTTTCGAGCCTAGTGTCTTTCAGAACTTTCTTTCCTTTTTCGTCCGTAAAAGTGCTTAGCTTAGTTAGGATTTTAACAAGGTTGAACTCTAGTTCTTCTGCAAAATTTAAGCAAAACTTCTTTTCTTTTTCAGTTAGTATATTCCAAAGCTGAGCTTCGTATACTGAATACGATCTAGACTTTGAAGAGACGTTTACAGCCCCCGCTTGGATTAGCGCATTCAACGTACCGATGCCTAAGCCTGCTGCTTTAGCAGCCTCGAAAGCGTCAAACTTGTTTAAGTAGTCACGTTTAAAATTGAGGATTTTTTCAATAGACTTATCTGAAACTCCCTTGATGGAAAGAAGCCCAAAACGGATGTCGTCACCCTCAAAAGAGAAATCTAATTCAGACCTCATAATGTCCGGAGGGAGAAGTTTAATTCCGAAATATTTTAGCTCTCTCTCTATCTTGCTGATTTCGGAAATCGGATCTGGTTCATTCTTTGTCATCTTGAGAAGGGCCAAGAAGAAGTGTTTGGGATGCTTGAACTTCAGATAGATTGTGGAAGCTGCAAGTCCAGCGTAAGCTGCGCTATGTGATTTGTTAAAAGAGTAGTTTGCTGAGTCTTCTAGAATTTTCCAGAAAATACTCGCTATGTCCTCTGCGAGATTATTCTCTGCAACTTTGGAGTAGATTTTTTCTTTCCAAACTTTAACTTCATCAACCTTCTTTTTGCCGACGACCCTTCTGATTATTTCTGCTTCGTCTAGAGTGAATCCGATTTTATGAGCCATCTTCATTAACTGCTCCTGATACAAGCATACTCCTCCAGTTTTTCCTAGGATATCTTCGAAGAACTCGTGAATCACTTCGTATTGGTTGTGATTAGTGTAGTTCGCGTATTGCTCTACGAATTGTAGGGCTCCAGGTCTTGCTAGAGCTAGTACGGCGCTGAGTTCTTCTAAGTTTCTAGGTTTTACCTTTTGGCAGACTTTAAAATTGGTGTCAGCCTCGATTTGGAATATTCCATGTGGGTGCTTTAGGTCTTGAAGGGGTTGGTAAATACAGGGGTCATTAATGTCAATATCTTCGACTTTAATGCCTATCATTTTACAAACGCTATCAACAACGGAAACGCTTCTTAACCCAAGTAAGTCCAGCTTAACATTAAGTAGGGCTACCCATTCCATATCGAATGAAGACACTTCGTTTTTTGAAGAGTCTAATTCGGTAGGGCACGATTCTTCTAGATTGTCATAAGATAGAAGCATTCCTGAAGCGTGAACTCCTTTATTTTTAATTAAGCCTCTAAGCTTCTTGGCGACTTTATAAACTTTTGGATTTTCGTCACACCATTTTTTAAAGCTCTCTACCTCTTGGTAAGTTTCTTCAATATCTTTTACTTGGCCGAAAACCTTGGGTATCTGATCTGTAATAAAAGTCATCTCTGATTCAGCCTTCTCAGAAACAATCTTCCCGCACTCTTTCATTAGAAGTTTTCCGCTGAGAGTATTTAGAGTTAATATCTTAGAGGTCTTTCCTTTAAATTTACTATCCAAATACTCTAGGACTTTGTGTCTCTTGTAATAGCAGATGTCTACGTCTACGTCCGCCATCAAGGATCCGTCCAGATATGTAATTCCATTTACTACATTTTTTTTAGCCCTGATTCTGGATACAAATCTTTCAAAGTATAGATCGTATCTGACTGGGTCGATTTTAGTCACCCCGATTAAATATAAGACTAGACTACCCGCAGCGGAACCTCTACCGAGTCCGGTGGGAATATCGCTTTGCTTACAGAAATCTACCACGTCCCAGATTAGCAAAATATAGTCTACGAAACCGAGCTCTTCAAGAATTTCCAATTCCGTACTTAATCTCGCTTTGTATATCTTGTTATTCTCGATGTTGAATTTCTTAAGTCCTAGAGCGCATAAAGACTTAAGGAACTCTATATTTGTGCAGTCGCCTTTCACGTTAAAGCGTGTCTTGTATGCGCTCAAGACGTCGAACTTCGGTAGTCTTACTCCGTGCATTGGAACGTCTAACCCTTCAAATTTTTGTTGGAAGCTCATACATTAATCATCCACTTAATTTTGTTCCATACCTTAATATTTAGTTCTAGGTCGCAAATAGCATCATGCAAATTTTCATAATCGTGCGGGATGCTGAATTCCTTACCTAGGGCTTGTAGGTTGGTTTTCATATTTTTAAGTCTCTTATTGACCATTTTGTAATTAAAAAGCTGCATATCTGACCCTTCTGGAATGGTTATGTTTAGTTTGATCGCTTTCGCCAAAGCGAGAGTATCTATAATCTTATCAGAGAAGAAGTCCCAGTTTTTATTCACGCTTTGATAAAAAGACCTTAAAAGATAAAGGTCAAAGCCGACGAGATTGTGTCCGATAATGTAGTCGGCATTTTTAATAGCCTCCGTTAGTCTTTGTTCAACCTCTAGTGGCTCTTTGGCTAGTCTTTCGTATTTGGACTGGTCGAACTTGGTTATCCTTTTGGCATCTTCAGAGACTTCGTATTCTGGCCCCCACTTTATGTAGCAATCGTTCTTTCTGACAACTTTGTCTCCTTCCATCTCGATAAAGGCTATCTGCCAAGGAAGATTGCTGACTTTATTTAAGCAGAGATTGTGAGTTTCGCAATCCAGAAATAGATATTTTTTCGACTTATCGAATCTTAAGAGGTGCTCGTCCATAATTATTTATTTTGACCCTTCCAGCTTTCGAAACAGAATTCGTCGCTGCACATATGATTAAGTTTGGGTGAAGATAAACTGCTGCGATTATTGATTGCTCTAAAAGTCAAATAGGAAATAAAATCATTCTTTTTGTGATAGTAAATACTTTTCGTCTTGACTGTTTCAATGTCTGGCTGACTACTTAGGAATTTACTTATGTATTTATCAAGTGGATGATCATTGTCTTCCTTAAAATAATAAGCTTTTGTAAACAGTTCTGGAATGATTCCATCTGAATTAAAAAGATTGTTAAATACGTAGCTGTCATAAAACGGGACGCATAAGAATAGGTCGTCACTCCACATTTTTTGTAGAGTGGAGTAATCTATTCTGGGCTCATAATAAAATCCATCCTTTGCTGCAAGAGAATATATTTTAATTAAATTTTTATACCCTTTAACGTTTTTGCAAAAAATGACAAATTTAGAATTTGTATCAAGAGCTTTATCGCTCTTTTCATTCATATCTTTACAGAGGGTGATTCTTAATCCAAAGTTGAGTTTTACTTTATTGTTTTTAGCATTCGTAATCGCTTGAAGCGCTCCGCTCATACTGTCTTCTACAAGGTAGATTTCTTCTAGAGAGTTTTCTTTACAGAGAGCAAAGACTGAGTCGGGGGAGTCCTCTGAGGAGGACGGTTCATCCTCTAGAGTAAGGATACTTCTCCCTATAGAAAAATGAGACTTAAATAAAGGTAATGTCTTGTATTCCATGTGGATATATTCTGCTAGAGGTCGAATATGTCAACCGCCTTTGAGTCTTTTGGAAAAGAGTAGCCAGAATATCTCGGGCACCCTTTGTAGTCTCTTTTTTCAACTATTTGTCCTTCAGCTAGTGAGCTTGGTAGCTCTTCTCTTTCAAAAGCTGACTTAACTATGTCTCCTTTTTCATTTAGAATAACGTAATATTCAAAATCAAACTTAAACGGACAGTGCCACATTGGTTTTCCATCCTTCTTAAGATGCCCCTTGTTTTTTGCCCTGCCGCACATGACTCTGCCTTTAAATTCGTTTTTTACATCGGGCATGTCTGCCGCGTAAGAACTCTTAGCTTCCTTCTCTGTGAAAGATGTTACCTTCTTATTCAAATACTCAAGATAGTATCCAAAACCCTCTATCTCTTCATCAGTAAACGAAACCTCTATAATTGGATCTTCTGGAAATTTTAAGAAAATGAACTTTATAATAACTTTCTTATATTCCGGCCACGTCCTTCTAGCTACGAGAGAATACATTAATCCTTGTAAGTTGCAGTCTACCTCGCTGCCCTTAAACTTCTCTTTACTAGTTTTATAATCGGTAATAATCACCTCTTCGCCTTTTGGGTATAGAAAGACCTTGTCAATAAATCCTAAGATATTGTACTCCGGCTCCTCATTTACTATCTTAAATTCAAATTCTGGGTCTAGGATTTTAACGCCGCTTCCTCCGTAGAAGTCGGTTTCTAAACCAACGACAATCATTACTTCAATGAGATCGTAGTTTTCTTGGGAAAGTTTGTATTTTTTAACCCATTTTTTAACTAGTCTATCTACGCTGGGAACGGAAGATAGTTTCTTCGTCTTAACAATCTTATTAAAGTATTTTTTTCTGTTTTTACCAATCAACATTTCGAAAATTAAATGGCAAACACTCCCTCTTAACGCTCCGTCATTAGACTTGTCGGGAAGCTTTAAATGATATTTGCACCAATAAACCCAAGAGCAGGACTCTAGAGTTTTTATTCTCGATGCAGACAGATATTTTTTGTCTTTTTTTTCCATTGAATTATTTGTTCTGGATTCATTTCACCAAAGTCTTTATTATCTGGTAAGGAAATAAAAACCTGATCTTGATCGAAGTGCCTTAAAAGTTTTTTGTATTGCTTTTCTGCGGCGATATTCCCAGCGTTCTCGCTAGCTGAGTCATTGTTAAAAGCTATTATTATTTTTTTGACATCTACTTTTAAGAGAAAATTTAATAAACCGGGTTGAATGTCTAATCCGAAAGACACAACGGAAGTCTTTACGCCATTTTTCCAAAGAGCAAGCATATCTCCGATACTCTCCACTATTACGACACTGTTGGCTTGCCTTATAAAGTCTAAGTTTAATGTCGTTGGGTATGCCCAAGATTTTTTTAACCCGAGATGCTTCCACTTGGGGCTGTTTCCGAACTCTTTAAAAACCATTCTACCACTGACACCGATTATTTGATTTGAGGAGTTGAAGATTGGGAAAATATATCTGTTTTTCATTTTTCCAGCTTTACAGACTCCACCTTTAAAAACTTTTAAAGTTTCTTCACTTATCCCTCTCCCCTCCCAGTAAGAGTGATCTTGAGTTAGACTTTTAAGCAGGCTGTCGTCGAAAATTTGGTCTTCTATAATAATTTTATTACTACTATTATCTATATCTGCTGGGATGAACTTTCTATCTTCGAGCCATTCTGGTATTTGTCCAGATGGAATTTGAAGGGTTTTCTCAACTAGTTTTTCAAAGCTTCCGTTCTCTTGAGTTTTAAAGTCAAACCAATAGCCATCCTCCTTGTTTATGCACAGGACACTGTCGTTGTCGGAGTCTCTGTAGAGAGGTTTTGCTCGATAGTTCTTACCGTTATCAATAAGGGTGTAGCCTATCGACTCTAGAATGGACTCAAAATTACTCACAAGGTATCTTCCGTAGTTCTTCCGCCGTTTTCTAAATCGAACGTCTCGCTTTCGCGGTTTACGACATCTCTTAGTGAGCCTTTTTCTTCTACGGAAAAATTTTGGACAGAGTAGTTTATGTAGTTGTTCGCCCATTTTTCTACTATAGAAGGTTCCCCTCTGACGGTTTCTAGAACTCTTCTCCTGATCAAATCTTGATGACCCGCTGGGTCTTTGCCTTGGTATCTGGTTTTTATAGGCAACAGCTTGTGTGTTCCAAAATCATGACCATCCAAGGCCATTTCATCGTTGGTTTTCCTTCTAAAGATTGCTACGAAAGAAGCAAACCATTGGAGTCTGTCGGACAAGGCAATCGCAGAGCTATCATCCGTGATGTTTTCTGAGCGTCTGTTCTGAGATTCCCCAGTCCTGTTTAGTTGCACGGCAGTAAAGATTGGAGCGTCAATTTCTTCTGATATCTTTTTTAATTTATCAACCTTATCTCCGATGACTTGATGCTCCGCCCAGTTCTGACCTATCTTTTCCCCAGTCATTTTAAGATAGTCATAAACAATAAAACACTTCTTACCTCTCCCCACCTTACTCAAGTGCCATCTTCTAATAATGGATACAACTTGATTAATATCTTTATTTCCAACTTCGTAATGATAATATTTATATTTTTCAATCTTCTTTAAGGCGTCTTTAATTTTTTCAGAAAACTCGGGGTTGGTTGTCCATTTTCCTGTCTCGATATACCAAAGGGGCACGCCGCTAATGTTTGCGACCATTCTGAACTGCTGCTCAAGAGTACTCATCTCAGTATCTAGAAACAGGGCTTCTACGTCGTTGTCTTTGGCAACGTGTAGACACATATGGTTCAAGAACGTACTTTTGCCTTGTCCAGGTCTTGAAGCAATCGCGTAAAGATTTTTAGATCTCAAACCTCCAAACATTCTGTTGAATTCTGAAAATGGAGTAGCCATGCCGAAGTCTTCCATAGGATTTCTTGCTCGCTCCATTACTATTTCGCTAATTTCTTGGAAAAGGTTCTCTGGATTTTTGTGATTTGAATCTAGCCCAGAGATTTTATTGTTGTAAATATTGTCCGCTTCTTTGATTAGCTCGGACACGTCTTCTGCGGGTGAGTTTTGAGCGCATTCAGCTAGATTGCGTGCAACCTCTAAAAGATCCCTCTTGCACCTTAATTTAATAAGTTCGTCTGCCGCGCTTAGAGTACCTTTGGAGTTTACCTTATTAAAAGTGATGTTTTCAATATAGTCGTAGATATTGATTTGGTCTTGGAAGACGCAGCCCAAATTGGTAATCCTCTGAGCAACGATAACCTTCTCTATCGGCTCATTTTTTAAAATCATGGATTTTAGAACCCCATATATTTTTTTGTGTGGAGCATAGACAAAGTCGTCTTCACTTATTTTAGCATCAATATCTGGGAGGATTTCAGGGGATCCAAAAAGCCCAGCCAAGAAGTGCCGCTCTAGATGCTTAGAGTCCAGCTTTCTATCTGAGGTCATCATTCATAGAACTTCCGACAGAATGGTAAAATGTCAAGAAGTTTCAGGGGTGTCTCCGTTTTCAGAACCTTCATCCTGCTCAAAAGACTCTTTAACTGACTCTGTCATCATTTCTTGGTTGACAGATTTCATTGCAAGAGCCCAGTTTTCTGTATGGGACGTTAGAGCTAGGGAGCTTAACGTGTCGTCAAATTGAAAGAAAACTCTAGGGTTCTTTTCCGCGTCGAAATTAATGAGGATGAATCCGCCATTCGAATACTCGTTAATCTGCGTTAGAAACGCTACCGGGAACGTGAAAGCTTCTTTTTTCTTCATTTAAAGAATTTACACTATATTTCAATGCCAAATTTTATTTTAAAGAATTCTTCGCTTAATTTATTTAAATCGCTACTGATTATTTCAGCTAGCTGATATCCATTCTTCTCTAACCACTCTAGCTTCAGAGTATCTCTTTCAAGGCTTTTTGAGTAATTCTCTATACTATTTCCATGAAAGAACTTGTTGTAAGAATAATGTTGATCGCCATTAACCTCTATGGCTATCTTTTTTGTAGAGTTTAAGATGTCTACCTTCATTAGAGTTCCGTATACAGGAAATTCTTCATAGACTATACAGTAGCTCCAATGAGGCTCCATGAAGGCTTTTACCGCTTCTTGAAACTTAGACCTGCACTTACCCTTCCAATTTATTAAATACTTGCTAACGTTTTTGGAGACCAACTTACCCCTTACGTTATACATTCTCATACTTTTTTAGATAGAGACTCTGTGAATTTCTTATAATAAAAGTCTACCAATGGTTTATTAGAGTTTAATAGGTCAAGGACTTTAGAGCTACCTTGGAACTGCACAGGCACATCAAACCCCGCTTTGACAAGCTCTTTGTGAGCCTCTGGGTCGAACTTAAACCAAGCCCCCGCTTTTTCTAGGAAGTTGTACTGTAGTAGGATGCTGAGTATTTCGTATTCCACCCAGACACTTTCTCCATTCTTTTGGCCGTATTTAATTGGGTATTTAACCTCAACAAGAGTCTTCTCATTCGGGGTTTTTTTAAAAACAACCTTGCAGAAGTGACCAAGGATTTGGGACTTCTTATCATTTGGGTCTTCCCTAATCATATCTGCTCCGTGGCGCATTTGAAACTCTAAAATCCAATCTGAGTAGTGTAGGGCGGCGTTTCCACCAGAAGCGTTAGTGAGCTTTGGGTCACCCTTTTCGTACGGATTGATAGAGACGGTGCTTCTGACTTGAGACACCATGTAGCATATATGCCCTCTCTTTGAAAGGGCTAAGGCCATCTTTCTAAGAAAGTCTGTGCTTAGGACCGCTCCACCAGCGACCTTATTTGCTTCGGAAAAACTTCTTTCTGCATCTCCATCTGGAACTAAAGCGTCCATCGAGTCGATAATGAATAAACATTTAAATCCGGACTCTTTACTTTGTTTTACGAAAGACCGGATGCATTCTAGAGTCTTTTCATAACTGTTTGATTCTAGTATTCTAAATTTTTCGGGGTCAACATCTACGCCTGATCTCTCTATCATCTGCTTACTGAGCCTGCCTTCAGATTTAAAATAGATAACAAATCCATTTTTTACAGTCTTCTGAAAGTTCCTTGCGAAAGAAAGCCCGCAAGATGTTTTTCCGCCTTCTGAAACTCCTGTCGCTCTGACTATTCCCGGTCTTATTCCTCCTCCCATTTCAATATCGAGTTTTAAGCTTCCGCTTGAAACGCAATAATCGTCAAACGTCTCGAAGTTGTAATGAGATTCTTTATTATCTTTTAAAAATTTCTCGAAAAGTTTAGAGGCTTCCATATTAAGATTGTTTGCTTGAATGTTGTTTTAAGAAGAGTTGGCCGTTAACCGACATGAACCAGTTGAGAGAATTCACTTTAAAGTTTTCGTCTAGAAACATATTTGACCAGAAAATTTTAGAAGGGTAGTCTTTCGATAGAACTTGAGCTAGACAGTTCTCTTCTTCGTTATCTTGAACTTTAAGGGCTCTTATGATAAAGGCTGGTAATTCGAAAAAGTGACTAGACTTTTTGTATTTAGGTTTATTTAGAGAAACTGGATAGCTTTTAACACCTAAAGTTAGAAGTTCGCATTTTATGATTTTAATTTTGATATCTTTAAAGATTTCAAAAAAGTCATCCTTTAAAAGGCCATCCTCATCAAAGAAGTCTTTGTTTGAGAGTATTGTGGCTAGTTTCGTTTCGAGGGCGATCTTCGTGTTGTAAATGATAGCCTTCGGTGAAGCTGTCGTTCCAGACAGGAGGTAGTCTTTGTATTTTTTTGCTTCTTCATGAGTTACTACCTGATACATGAAGACGTACTTACGGCTTATTTTAGAGAAGTCAAGTTGTTGGAAATTCCACATCGTTTTTAACCATGCCCTTTACTAAGTCTTCGAAAGTGTGCTCGGCTTTCCATCCCAGTTCTCGCTTTGCTAGTGAGTTGTCTCCGTGTAAAACGTCGACCTCTGCTGGTCTGTAGAACTTGGGGTTTATCTTCACTAAGACTGAAGAGCAAACGTTTCCATCTTTCATAAGGTGGTTGGGTAGTGAAAATTCTTCCCCTGATCCTTGCCCGTGCCAAACCCCTTCTAAATCTACGACTTTGAAGGCTTTTTCAACGAACTCTCTGATTGAGTGAGTTTCGTTTGAGGAAAGAATGTATTCTTTGGGAGAGTCTTGATTGAGCATCATCCAAATACCACGAACAAAGTCTTTTGAGTGTGACCAATCTCTCTTAGCGTCAAGGTTTCCTAATTCAATGGGGCTGAACATCTCCACTTTTTTTATAGACCTCAATATTCGAGCCACTCCTTTGCTAATTTTTCTTGTAACGAATTCTTCTCCTCTTCTTTCTGATTCGTGATTGTACAGAATTGAATGTATCGCGTAAAGATTATACGAGTCTCTGTACACTTTAGTAATATGTCTGGCCGCCGCTTTTGCGGCTCCATATGGGCTCCTTGGGCGAATTGGGTGATTTAGGTCTTGAGGTGAGTATTGAACATCTCCCATCTCTTCACTTGACCCCGCCGAATAGAACCTACACTTTGGAGAAAATTTTCTAATAGCTTCTAAACATCTTAAGGTCCCCATCGCTGTAACATCGAACGTCTGTTCTGGGATTTGCCAACTTGAGCCTACGAAGGATTGGGCTGCAAAATTTATAAAGTAATCCGGATTGATTTCTCTTATCAAATTTTCGATTGATTGGGAGTCGGATAGGTCTCCGACTACGAATTTAAATCTTGGATTGTTTAAAGATAGTTTTAAATTAGAATAATCCGGCTTGGAACATCGACGAATCATGCCAAATATCTCGTAGTCAGTATTGTCGAGTAGGTGGTCGACCATGTAAGACCCGTCTTGTCCAGTAACTCCTGTGATTAAAACTTTTTTACTCATATTTATATATTATTTAATTTATTGCACAATTCTAAAATATTAGATTTTTTAAGTTTAGAATAAAGTCCAACGTATATACTATTTTCATGTAAGTAGATAGAGTTTGGGTAACTTTGCTCTTCGATAAAATATTGTTTATAGCAGGTTTGCCTTCCTAAAAATCCAGAAATGATTGGTCTATATTCTATATCTAAGCTTTTGCAAATTTCTATCGCTTGATTTATTTCATTTGGATTTTTGCAAATTATCGGTAGACAAAACGGAACATCGTAAGATAATGCCCTTTCATTTGGCAAGTAGAATTTTTTTAAACAAATATTATTTTTATAAAACTCATATAGATCTACCCTTTTTTTTGTATATTCATCGGCTCTCTTTAAATCTAATTGACCAATAAATGCATTTATATCTGTGTTTCTGAAATTATTACCAAGTGAGTAGAAATCAAATAATTCGTTAATGTTTTTATTTTGATATTTTTCTGGGTTTATGCCATAAGCCTTTAAACTTCTAGTCATGCCATGATTTCTTTGCATTAAGAAATATTCATACTCTTCTTGAGAATTAGTAAACAGAAATCCACCTTCTACTGATTGTATTTGATGTCCGAAATACGTGGAAGTGGACGACGTAAAGAAACTACATAGATTTTTCCCATTATATTTACCAAGAGTATTTTCGCAATTATCAAAACAGACTTCTACATTATAAGTTTTGTTAAGGTTTTTATAAAAATACATGTCTGGGCTGAATCCAATTAGGGAAGTTGGAAAAATACACGCTATTTTTTCAGAATTTTCTTTGACAAATTTGGTTAATTTTTCTTTGTCTATAGAAAAGTCTTCTAAAGATATGTCTATAAAATGAGGAATAAATCCTTCTCTTATCCATGGGGAGCAAGAAGTCTGCCATGTTGTAGATGGAAATACTATTATATTCTTCTCGGAGTTTTTTAGTTTATCTTTGTAGTATTGAGCTAGGATTGTATTAGCGGTCGAGCCGCTTGAAACAAATACGGCGTATTTTACCCCTAAATATTCCGCTATTAATTTTTCAAAATTTTTGACATGAATATCTTGCGTCCATTTATTTTTAGTCGATAGAATAAATTTAGCAATTTTTAACCTATCAATTAGAGTAAAGTTATTTATATTAAGGGGCCATACTTTTTTACTCATAAATTAAATGCTTGTATTTATCTTTATTTTGGACGATATAATCTGGATATGATTCGCCTATCTCCACCTTCTTGAGTTTGACTGAGTCGTTCCCTAAATTATCAGAAAAGATGAAAGACCCACCGTCTTTAATTCTTGCGTCGAATTCTTCAGAGAACTTTTCGAAGCTCGGCAGAGCTGACTTGTCGAATGGTTCAATGCATGATTGGTACTTTTTATAGACCATCTCCTTGCCCCCTTGATACCCAAAGTGCCATCCCGCTTCCTCGATCTCAGGAACGTGGTCCTTCATATTTCTGAGTTGTTGTGGGGTTTGATTTATCAAGCTCCCCCCTTTAGTGAATATCGTTCCGGTCCACTTTTTCTCTATAGTTTCTAAGTTCAAAAAGAACACTAAGTACTTCATTCCGATAGAAACAAACTTATACTCTTCTGTAGAAGCCTTTATATCCGACAAATAATTCGGATCCCATATTTCATCCAAGTCCGATATTCCGACTATGTCGTCCGCCATCAATGCTCCTTGCTGAAGCCCCTCTACTATGCAATTCCTTTGGTAGTTCTCCATTGCCCACCCGCCAGCATCTGGATATTTATCCACTTTAACATGGATAATCTTATCTAGGAAAGGCTTGAACCTCTCTTTGTTTTCTTCAAAGTGATATGGCTTGCTTAGCAGCGATTGAGTTCTTGAGGCTTCTACTAGTACAAATTTGTCTACGCATTCATTAAGCGTGTTTAGCCTTATTTCTAATAAGTCCAATTCGTTAAAAAACGTAAAGCAGTCGTAAATCATTTTAACTTTTCCTCAAGACGTCGCGTTTAGTACAGCTCTTAGAATATGCTCGTCTTCAATACCGCTTACGGTCTCTGATTCTAAATATATTGCGTTTGGGTTTATGGGTTGCCAGTTCTTCGAGGTCTTAGCTCCAGCATGGTAACCGTATGCATACAGACCAACCGTGGGAACTTTGTAAGCGGAGGCTATCCAGCTTATAGAGGTGTCTCCAGTTATCAATAATTTACAACAGCAGAGAATCTCAGAAACTTCCACGAATGATTTCTGCACGATTTCTGCTCCGTCGATCTTGGGGTCGTTTCTTCCGCAAAGTTGTAAGACTCTGTGCCCTTTGCTTTTTAAGATTTTCGCTAGATTTTGTGCTCTAGACAAGGTGAGAGCTTTTATTCCTATTCCTTCATTAGGGAAAACCGACAGACAGATTGAGTTTTTGTACTCTAAATTCTCCTTGAAGTTTTTCTTTAAAAAAATCTCGTTGGTATCCGGAAGTCTTAGTCCGTACCTTTCGCAGCATAGTGAAACTTGATGGGTTTTATTAAACCAATTAGCGTCTCCGACTCCTTGCATCGGATTGAAAACCATATCGTATTTTTTTTCTTTTAAAAAGTTTATGTCGTTTTCAGTGGGCCATGACGAATCGTAACCTTCCCATGTATGTAAATCTTTTATATATTTTTGATCTTTAAAAAGAGCTAGTATTTCGCTGTATTTTCGAGACACAGCTAAGGTGAAGTCGTACTCTGGAAAGTCTTCTGAAAAAACTCTTTGAGCGCCAATCGTGGTTAGAATGTCTCCGAATTGACCTCCTAAAAATCCTATTGCTTTTTTCCTCATTTTACTCTTTCCTGAAGCAGCACATTGCGGCCTTCAAGCTAACCTCCTCCAAGAAAGGCTTTAGGCTATTTTTTTCTACTGAGTCCTTGATAGATTCTCTGTTTATTTCGTAGAATGACCAGATGTTGTTGTGGGAGGTTTTCTGGTAATACTCTTCATCGTGGGAGTAGTCGTGAGCTAAAATTACATCTCCTTTTTTAAGATATTGAGAGAATAGATTAAACTCTTTTATTTTATTTCCTCCATCACAAAATAATATTGTAATTCCATCGTCTTGAATCTCTTTTGCTAGATTCTCTTCGTCTTGAAAAACGTCTTTTATCCTAAAGTCTATCTCTAATTGTTTGAAAAGCTTACTGTAGTTTGGCGAATCAAATATATCGTAAGTGGTAAATTTACACCCGTAGGCATTGGAGAATAAGCCTAAAAGTACAGCCAGTCCGCCGTGGGCTGTTCCGATCTCGATTATCCTTCCAATTTTTTGGTTGCTGTTTATCAGATGTTTAAAAATTGTATCAAATACTATCGGCCCGTTTTGGTTCTGACTCATCCATAAATGGAAAAATAAAGTTCCTCCTTGATGTTTGGTATTTCTTGCTCCAGGAACATAGCTATCAATAGTTTGTAGAGGATGATTATAGTCTAAAAAATTATTACTCATAAAATATTGTATTCGTCGAAAAATTATAAATTAACAGATATGTGTGGGGGGATATTTTTGAACTTTTCTTCCGATTTACTCCATAGCATTTTGCTGTCATTCCAAGTTTTATTT
>Ga0181355_1000323_pt1 | contig 20160 bp, 20 predicted proteins | sample Fa13VDMM15DN_FD_130099 | JGI IMG/M metagenome (GOLD analysis project Ga0181355, IMG submission 130099) | Freshwater viral communities from Lake Michigan, USA - Fa13.VD.MM15.D.N | ecosystem: Environmental > Aquatic > Freshwater > Lake | place: USA: Michigan | collected 2013-09-23 | reverse complement strand
TCAAGAAACTTTCAAGAAACGCCCGCGGGAATCGCGGGGCTGAAGGCGCGCACGTTCGGCCCGGGTACGGGTGGAGACTACCACGGGGGACACGTAGGCTACCACGCCATCGCAGTATACGGGCGCAGGGAGTAGCGCCGCCCCGATAGGAGCGACTACCGCGAGGATGACGGGGAGGGCGCACAGGACGAGACAAGCGAGCATGGTATACCCCATATGCAATATGTTGCAGGTTTAGGATTAGCCGCTATGGAGCGGATAGATTCGAGCGTGCTGAAAATCTACTATTTGTAGATCCCGGTATAGGAATAGCATAATACAGAAAGAACGCCGAGAAAGGCCGGCTATGGATACCTATACAGGTGTCCAGTGTGATCTAAGCGGCCACAGTGTCCCCCCCCCTTCGTGGGTTTCCCGACGGGGGGAGAAGCGGGGAAGGCGGCGGGTTCCTCGAAGCATGCCTCCTACTATCCAGCTATCCCCGTGTACGGCAAGAGATAAGGTACACTATTATCGAAGACTCTTGTACCCGGGTAGGGTTATCCGCCTACAACGCCGGCTATCCCGGTGCGTACCAGGCACGGGGATAGCCGGGTAGCCCCATGGAGTAGCCCGGGGCTTCCTCGACCTCGACCTCGACCTCGACCACGGGCGCGACCTCGACCTCGACCTCGACCTCGACCACGGGCGCGACCTCGACCTCGACCACGGGACGGGGGTAGCCAGCAGCTCCGGAGGCCCGGGTAGCCCCATGGAGTAGCCCCTACCCGCGTGAGTTGGGTGTACCCTCCCCCTTTCCGTGTCACCTAACCCTATCCAGATAGGCTATTGACACGGATATTCGCGTTTGGCCAACTCGGTTTGGTTGTAACCCCAGGGGGGGTGCTACCGAAATGTTACATTCCAATATGGGGCCCCACCCCGCCCTGCAAAACGCCGAGCATTTAGCAAGAATGTACCTTGTTGTATGCTCTAAAGGGGCGTACACCTTTAGAACCGCCGCCTTTTCCACGGAGGCGCTTAGTTTTTCGGAGCAGAGTAGCTTATTGTGTGCTGGGTGTGTGCGTACACCTGCTCAGATGGCGCTAAACCGTCGTCTCGGCGGGTGTGTTGGAGCGTCGTCAGTCAAAAGTGCTGTGTTGGGGGCCGTTGGTCCTCTCCACACAAGGAAAAGCCTTTTGGGGGTCAAAGGAGTACCTACCCCAATAAACGCACAGGTGTTCATTTGTTGCTACAGGTACTCCTTTACGGTTCAACGCCGGTTTTTTATTATGGGGGTGTCGCGGACGCGCGCCTCCAGTCAGTTTTGGGGGTTTTCTCGGCGTTCTATCGCACGAAAACGGAATCATTATAGATTCTATAGGTTTACGCACCCCCGATTCGTCACTTCTCGGCGTTGTAACTGGATCGGGGGGGTCTATTTTTCGCCGCAACCTACAAACCCAATTCCAAAAGAAGTTGTGTGGTTACTACACTATATCGAGTCAGGTGTTCAGTGAAAAATACTGAACGCCTGACTCGATATAGTGTAGTAACCACACAACTTCTTTTGGAATTGTCGTTTGAGGTTGCAGGTGTTTTTGTGGCGTTGTTCCTATGTATCGAGTTGCAGTACCTCTATCTACGTTGACAAGAGGTACAAGGAGCGGTAGGGTGCAGATCGAGGCCAGAAACGCATGCAAACCCGCCCCCTTTCACAAGCAGAACTGCAAGCACGGTGGCCATCCCTGGTAGTGGTTCCCCCGGATATGGGGGATGCCCCCGCCCCCTCCGTGTGCCGGGAGGTAATGCTGTTTGAGGACGTGATGCTGCGGGTGGGGGACGACGTGGAGTTCTCCTCCGTGCAACAGGTGGACAACAAGAGGGGCCTGCTCCAGATGTTCCTGGACAGGGGGAGGGTGTTGGTGACGGAGCATCGGGTGAAGGGAGCCACGAAGTTGTGCAGGCCGCATATGTGGCAGATCCGTCGTGTGTACCGGGAGGGGGTGGAGGTCATCCGCCAGGCGGGGCTAATCCTTCCACCTGTCCCTCTCCCCTTGGACAAGGACGCCCGCTGGGACGCACGCACACAGAAGCGCTGCGGGGGGAGGACGGCGGCCCGCCCCACCAAGGAGATGCTGCTGTCGCTCCCAACCCCCTGCGTGCAGGAGGTTCAAGAGGGTGACGTGGTGGCGTACCGGGGACACGGCAGGAAGGAGGTACGGGTCATTGTGATGCTGGTGTGCTGCACGCCGGGGATGCAGGATGTGGTGATGTGTCGTTACCGGGGGAACAGCGGGAGGTTCCAGGTGAAGTTCGCAGAGGTGCGGAAGGTGTGGAGGCATCATCATCTGGTGGCGATCCGCGAAGACGTTCGCGCCGAAGAGATGGCGTAGCCATGCCCCCAGCGAATCGGTCCGCCCTGCTCCTCTCGCCCAGGCCACCCCCGCCGGTGCGGGAGGAGTATGAAGACCCCCAGAAGGAAGAGAGGGCTATCGTCACCATCGAGATGCTCTCGACGGGACAGGTGGAGAAGACGGTCGTGCGCCATCTGGTGCGCGCCTACGCCATCCCTCCTGCACAGGCCAGGGCTGAGTACGCCGAGGCGGTCGCACAACTTCAGAAGCACCTGGATGATGAGGGGGCGATCAACGCCGTCCACGCGGGAGCGCTCGCGCGCATCCAGATTCTCCAGCGCAGGTTCTTGGAGATCGCCCTGGAGCCCATCTTCCCCCGGGTGCGCGAGGTGCCGGGCTCCGACCCTGACAACCCCGACGGCGCTGGCGCTATCTGGCGCATGCTCACCCCCGGGGAGCATGCGAGCGCGGTCGGCGCCCGCGCCCAAGCAGCGAAGGTATCGCTACAGGCGAACGAGGTGCTGGTGAAGATCACAGGGAGGCGCTCGACCCGATGGGCGGAGAAGCCGCAGAACGTGGTCGTCGCCCTGTCGGGTGCGGGCCTGTCCGATGCGGACCGGCGACTTCTGGAAGACCTGGGGATGAAGGGATGAGCCTCACCCTCAAACAGCGGGCGGATGCCGTCCGGCGTGCCAACGACCCCGAGGTGTTCCCGAGCGTGTGCCGGATCACGCGGATGGACGGATCGGTCGGGCCAATCGAACTGACGGGAACGCAACATATTCTCGTTTGGTACTTCATAAGGCACGCTTGGACCTACACAAACAAATACCGCCAAGCCGCCAGTTCGACGGTGCATGTAGCGGACCAGCTTCGCTACGTGTCGTACACGCCCGGGGCGATGGGGATGGTGATCGGGGACAAGGAGGACACGTACAAGGAGCTGATCCGGCGGCAGGGCATCATGTACAACAGCCTCCACGAAGCGATCCAGACCCCGCTCGCGCGGCCCACGTCGTCGGAGATGATCTCGTTCGCACACCCGCATGACGGGCTCATCCAAGGCATCACAGGGGGTGGTGACTCGCCGGCCATCGGCTTCTCCCCGGACTACGCCCTCCTCTCGGAGTACGGGCTATACACGAACTATACGGCTTTTGACGGCGCGTTCTTCCCCGCCATCTCCCGGCGGCCGAACGCAAAGTGTCGCATCGAGACGACGCCGGGCGTGTACAACTCCCCCGCGCACGAAATGTACCGGCAGGCGCTCGCGGGGAAGGGACGCTTCCAGGCGGTTTTCCTGGCGTGGTGGCAGGACAGGGCGTGTGCCGTTCCGCCACCACGCGACTTCGAGCCGACCCCGGAGGAGAAGGACTACAGGAGGAAGATCGCGCTTTTCGAGGAGGAGTCCATCAACAAGAAGTCGTGGTACGCCTACCCGGTGGCAAAGCCCGTGACGGACGGGCACCTCTACTTTCGGCGCCTGGCGCTGGAGACGGAGTTCCACGGCGACCCGCGCCTCTTCGATACGAAGTACCCGCCGAGCCCCTTCGAGGGATGGGCTGTGTCGTCCAGCCCGACGATCCCGATGGAGCCCCTCGCGGAGATGCTTCGCACCGCGCGCCCCGTGCAGTACGGGGAGGAGGTCTTTTTCGAGGACCGGGAGCACGGGTGCCCGTACCTGATCACGGTGGATGGCAAGGGCTACGGGAAGAAGGGCGACCCCGCGGCGATGACGCTGTGGAATATGTGGGACTGGAAGGAGGCGGGGTCGTGGTCGGGGGACGAGGACCCCGGACAGATCGCGCCGCGTATCCTTCGGTGGCAGCGACTCTACGACGCGGACGTGATCGTAGAGACGAACAAGGACGGCGTAGCGGCGGCCTTGCAGGCGGCGAACTGTCCGAAGCTCCATTGGTCCGGCGCGCAGCCGGGTTGGTACAGCACGGAGGCCAGCAAGTCCGCAGCGCTCATCGCCCTGGTGAACATGCTGCGCGCCAGGGAGGTGCGTATTCTGTCCGAGCCTACGCTGAACCAGCTATCGACCTGGGACGGAAAGACACGCGCACAGGAAAGTGGGCGCAGAAAACACCATTGGGATCGCGCGATAACCTGCCTCATCTTCGCCTACGCGGTCCAGGTGCTCGGGCACCAGCGTCGCCCGCAACCCCCACCCCCCGAGAGCCGCGTGATGACCGTCGGGCGCTTCCTGTCCGGGTACGAGACGACGTCGAAGGGGCGGGTGCTGGGCCAATGACGAACAAGCGACATTTTCTTCTGTGCCCTGGTAGGTGATGGAGCCTGCCGCGATCTACAACGAGATTGAGCCCTACGCGGCGCAGTGGATCCGCAACCTGTCCGAAGCCGGGCACGTCGCCCCTGGAGCCGTCGATGCTCGTTCCATCCGTGACATCCGCGCAGATGACCTTGTGGGCGCTACCCAGTTCCACACCTTCGCCGGCCTCGGCGCCTGGTCCTACGCTCTTCGGCTCGCCGGGTGGCCTGACGACCGGCCCGTCTGGACCGGCTCCTGTCCCTGTCAGCCCTTCTCTGTCGCCGGCAAAGGACGCGGCACCGCAGACGAGCGGCACCTCTGGCCCGAGTGGTTCCGCCTCATCCGCGAGTGCCGCCCTGTCACGGTCTTTGGGGAGCAGGTTGCAAGCCCTGACGGCCTCGCGTGGCTCGACGCTGTTCACGCTGACCTGGAAGGAGCAGGCTACACCGTCGGGGCGGCCGTTCTTCCTGCTGCGGGCGTCGGGGCTCCGCACGGGCGACACCGGATCTTCTTCGGTGCCTACCGGGTGGCCCTCCCCGGGCGCGAAGGACGGGAGCAAGTCGGTGCGGACGCTCGCGGGAGCCGAGGCCGAGGCGATCCGGAAGGGCTGGGGCAACGACCTTTGCACGGCGGCCCTTGGGACAACCCCGACTGGCTCCCCTGCCGAGACGGCAAAGCCCGGCCAGTTGAACCCGGCACATTCCCGCTGGCTCATGGGGCTCCCGCCCGAGTGGGACGCCTGCGCGCCTACGGCAACGCCATCGTCCCGCAAGCCGCGGCCGGCTTTGTGAGGGCGTTTATGGAGGTGTCCCGATGAACGCTGATCAAGCGGTCCGCCGCATCGGAGGGGCGTGATGGAGCGGCCGAGCTGCGGGCGATGCTGTCACCTGCGCCCCGGAGAAGGTCGCGGCTGCGCTCGATGCCGAGCGCGCAGCGAAAGTGGACAAGTAACCGCCTACGCGGTAGCCTTCGCGTCGGGAGAGCCTGCCCTTGTCGTCCACCGCTACATCGAACTGGCCCACCATTATCGACCGCCACGTAGCTGCGTTCAAGAGCGGCGAGAAGAAGGCGTGGGATCGAAACCTCCAGACCTTCTTGGGGAACTACTGGGCGGGGACGACGGTGGGGGAGAGCGAGGCGCAACTGATCAAGACGAGCACGAACTTCGTGCTCCCCCTGGTCGAGACAGCGCTGTCGAACCTCATCCCCCCGAACCCCCAGGTGACGCTGAACGCCCGGAGGGCCGCCGACCGGGAGCAGATGGACCAGGGACAGGTCATCACGAACTACGCGCTCCAGCGCGGCAAGTGGCGGAAGGAACTGGGCGTCGCCGTCTACAACACCATCCTTTGCGGACGGGGCCCTGTAAAGACGACGTTCGACTTCGACACGGACCTACCCATCACGCGGTTTATCGACCCTCGTAACTACTTCTTTGACAAGACCGCCCAGCGGTTTGACGATATGAAGTACGAGATCGAGGTCACGCTGCTGTCGAAACGGCAGATGCAGCGGAAGGTGGATGAGGGGGTCTACCCGACCTGGGCGGTCGAGCGGCAGAGTGCGGAGACGTACCCGACCTGGCTTGTTCCGGGGGACCGCAAGGAGATCAACAGCCTTCGGGACTACCAACAGTGGTTCATGGTCTACGAGGTCTACGACCGCGAAGCGGGGAAGGTCTTCCATTATCTTCCGAGCGACAAGCGGCCGATCCTGGAAGACGATCTGATCTTCCGTCCGTACGACCTTCTCACCTTCACGTTCAACGGGACGGATTGCGGGGGAGTGAGCGAGGTATCGCTCATTATGCCGAACCAGGAGGAGTACAACTGGACGGAGACGTTCCTGTTGAACAACCTCCGGTACAACGTCCCGGTCGAATACTACAACGCCAAGATGACATCGACGGACAAGCAGAACGCGCAGCTCTCCGCGCCGCTCGGCTCCCGAGTGCCGGTGAACGTCCCGGAGGGGCGGTCCCTTCCCGAGATGTTCTACAACCGGCCTCAGCCGATGGTGCCCCCGATGGCCCAGGAGATGCTGTCGCGTAAGCGGGAAGGCATCTCCTATGTCAGCGCACTTTCGGACAGCCAGCGCGGGCAGACCATCGGCGCGAAGACGGCGACCGAGATGGAATGGATCAAGCAGCAGATTCGCGACCGCCTGGGCCCGCGCATCGCGGAGATCGACGCGCTGACCGAAAGCGTGGCGACCAAGCAGTTCTTCCTGGCCCAGCGTTTCATGCGCGAGGAGAAGGTGGTGCAGCTCATCGGGGACAAGGAGTGGCGTACCGTCAACCCTTTTACCCTTGAAGGCGTGAACGCAACCTTCGATGTTGTCCCGTACAACCCCTTGAAGGTCAACGCCGCCGTCCGCATCGAGACGCTGCGGAACCTCCTCCCGGTGGTGACGGGGAACCCGTACGTGAAGCAGCGCGCCTTCCTCGCCGCCATCTTCAAGGACGTGGAGATGGGGTCGCCCGAGGATCTCCTGTACACCGACGAAGAAGTGGCGGCCAGGCAGGCTCCCCCACCCGGCGCACCCCCCGGCGCACCCCCCGGCGCACCCCCCGGCGCACCCCCCGGCGCACCCCCGATGAACCCGTCCGCGCCGCTCGGGGAAGAGATGCCCCCGATGGCGCCGGGCGACCCTCTCCCTGGAGGCCCCCAGCCATGAACACCGTACGTGACCTACGCTGCCCGGACGGGCACTACGAGATCAGCGTCTTCTACAAGCTCGTGGACGCGCCCCCCAGATGTCTGTGCGGGAAGGAGCGACTGCCCTTCTACGCGACACGCGAGATGGAAGGACGGACGACCCTGGAGCACGCAGCGGAACAGGTCGGGACCTTCCGCCCGGTGAAGTACGACGGCGTCGTCTACCAGGACAAGGCATCCCTGGACGCGGTCCTGCACACCTACGCGGACAGGCAAGGCGTACCGCGAGACAGTTACGCTTTTGAGACGCTGGGGAACAAGGCCCAGCGCGTCGATGAGAGCCGCCATCGTGCGTGGGAGAAGCGAAAGCGTGAAGGCTTCGACACGCAGAAGTTCAAAGATTACCAGCGCGAACAGACCGCAAGGAGCACCCGATGAACATGCCCCCCGACCCGATGAACATGCCCCCCGACCCGATGGCATCCCCCAAGAAGTCCGCCGCAGCAGAAGGCAGCGCCGCCGAGATGGTGATGGCGGCCAAGACCAGCGGGGCCTTGAAGCCCCTGGAAGACGTGATGATGGAGGAGGGATGGCCGATGGACGCGGGGACCGCGTTGCTGCTCGCTCAGAAGAAGCAGGCCCCGGGGACGCAAGGAAAGACCCCCGAGGAACTGGCACAGATGCTCCGCGACGACCCGGGCGTCTACAAGGATCTGGAGGCGCTCCAGCCAGGTGGCGCCCTGGACGCCTTCGCCAAGAAGGTAGGGGACGGTGAGGCGCCGCCAATGTCCGATGACGACGCAGAGATGGAATCTGCGATGGGTGGGTACTTCAAGGATTCTAAGTCCATGCAGGACGAAGATCCGAAGAAGGGGCTGTCCGTCTTGAAGAAGCTCGGCGCCAAGTCCCCGAAGGATCTGGACGCAGACGTGGGGATGAAGTCGGACTTTATGGCCCGGATGAAGTAGCGGTTCTTTCGTTTTTTGGAGAGAGCAGCAAAGCGCCCGCTCGAAGCGGAAGAGAGAAGTAGTGGCCGACAACGACAACAAGCCGAAGGGACAACCTATCGCCACACCTGGCGAGAACAAGTCCTGGAAGGTCTACGTGGAGGACCCCGACACGGGGAACACGAAGACCGTCCGCTTCGGTGATCCGTCCATGCCGGACAAGAGCCATGACGCCGCGCGCCGGAGGGCGTTCCGAGCGCGGCATAACTGCGACACAGCCAAGGACCAGACCACGCCCCGGTACTGGTCCTGCAAGAAGTGGTGACAGCATGCCCGACATCGAAACCGAAGTATTATCCACCCCTGCGGCCGACTCCGTAACCGACGCTGCCCCCGAGTGGGACGGCTCGGACTGGTCCACCCTGGACCAACAGCCCTGGTGGGCGAGCGTTCCCGAGTCCGCACGGGGGCACTTCAACCAAGCGCACACCGAGCGCACGGAAGCCAAAGAGCGAGCGGACTACTTGGATCGCCTCTTCGGTGCGGACGACGACGCCATCCGGCGGGATCTGGAGTCCGTGACGAAGGAGCGCGACGACTTGAAGAAGTCCCTGGGGGACATCGAGGAGCGCACAGCAGAAGATAAAGAGGAGCAGGAGTACACGCGCCTCTCTACGAAGTACGCCGACATCTGGGCGGACAGCCATCCAGACCCGAGCAAGGACGGAGAGCTGCTGTCGAAGGGCGCCTATGTACGCTTCGTGGAACTGCTGTCGAAGGGGTTCTCGGAAGACGACGCGGCGACGATGGCACGCGCTGTGATGATCACGAAGCCCGCAGCGGTCGAAGCCGCCCCCGTCGAGACGGGCGGCCCCCCAAAGACACGGGACGTGCGGCCCCCGCCCAGCATCGCGCAGGCGTCGAAGGGGGGGAACAACCCGTCCGCGACGGTCAACGCGAAAGAAGCGAACGAATCCATAGACCAGCGTAGACGCCGGCTAATCAAACAATACGAGGCGGAAGAGAAGGGCGCGTAGCTTTTTTTTCTTTACCGTCTACTTGCCACATAAGCGCCTACCCGGTAAGATCACGCTGAACTAATCCGGGAGCCTCAATGGCCGGTGTCGATGTTGCCAATAGCGTCCTGTACGACCTTCGTGGGCCGCTTGAAGATTCTTTCGCCCAGAAGACCCCCCTGTTCAACTACCTGGAGAAGCGTGGAAACGTCTCCACGGAGAAGGCCAAGTGGATCGAGGGCGGCGTCATGGGCGGAAGCTCGGCGCAGGCGACCGGCGTGTACAATGGCGGCGAGACGCTGGACACGACCCGCACCGAACAGTCCCACAACTACCAGATCGCGCCGCACCGGCTCGTATCTGCCATCGCCATTCCAAAGAGGGATCTGATCTTCTGCGAAGGTCGGGCGGCGATGACCAAACTTATGAAGAAGTACCCCGAGTCGCACATCGCCGGCATGGCGAACGACTTCGACCGGTACTTCTTCACCGGCATCTCCAACGGCATCTCGGTTCAGACGAGCGAGATGCAGGGCTGGAACACCTTCAACGGGCAGAAGACATCGGCGAAGGGCGTGCTCGGCGTCACCGTCGGAGCGTTCCGCTTCGAGGCCCCCGCTTCGCAGACCGCGAACTTCCAGAACCTCGCCCGGTCTTCGGCGTACTACTGGTACAATCAGTTTGCCGAGTCCACCAGCGCGGCCGACGTGAAGAAGGTCGTGAAGAAGCAGCACCGCTTGGCCGCCCGCTTCAACAAGCACGGCAAGGGGAACCAGGGCCCCGACGTGATCTGGTGTGATGACGACACCTACAGCGTGTTCGAGGAGCGCCAGGACAGCCAGGTGCGTATCGTCAAGGTGCAGGACGGGATGGACGACGGCGGCAACAGCGCCGTGACCGAGATCCCCATCTACAACGCGAAGCTCATCGCGGCGCAGAACCTCATTCTGACCGATTTCACGGGCGCTGCCGCGAGCGGCGTGTGCTACGGCGTGACCACCGAGGACATCGAGTGGTCGTGGTATCAGAAGCCGACGATGTCGGACTTTGAGGATCGCATCGCCAACCAGGATGCCGTCATCGCGAAGTACGAGATGATGGGAACCCTCCTCTTCACCAATCTTCTCACCCATTTCGCCGTCACCGGCACCGCTCGCGCGTAGTCGCGCAGGCAGGGAGTCTTCGCCATGCTCATCGCTCTTGTCGGTGCTATCACCTCTACGGATTCCGGTGTGTCGTTCCCGAGCGGTGTCTACCAGCTCGGCGCACGCACAATCGTCGTGGATTCCGTCTACGGCGTGCGGACCTGGAAGTACGTGTACAACGCGGAGGCGGCTACTGCCTACGCGGCGGGTACTGTCGTAATGAACCAGACGGCCACCGCCACGCCGGGCCGGACGCTGATCGCCGCTGCGGGCGTTTCCGCACACCGCATTGAGGGTGTCGCTCAGCACGCCATCCCGGCACAGTCCTGGGGCTGGATTCTGGCTGAGGGGCTGGGCCTGGTCATCGCGGACACGGGCGGCTTCACCGTGGACACCGGGCTCATCCCGGGCAACGCGGTTGCCGGCACGGCCGACGACGCAGGGGCGACCGGCGCCATCTTCGCGCTCGCCCTGGCGACGACCCTGGCGACCGCTTCCGGGGTGTGCAAGATCCGCTGCGCCTTGTAGGGAGGCCCCGCGTTTCGACATTGGCATGCTGGGGGCCTGGGGCTTTCCTACCTGGGCGCCGTGTGCTATGCAAGCGCACGCCGTCAGGAGGGCATAGCCGATGAACCGTGGTAGCATCCGTGCAAACGTGCTCTCCCGCCGCTCGTGGCATGCGGACGTGGACACGGCGTTCGTCGCGGAGGTCAACACCGTTTGCATCGACGGCGCCGTAAAGCGCCTGGCGAGCGAGGTGCCCGAGGCGTTCCTCCCCGACAAGGAGGTCGTCTACCTCTACACGGACGAGACGCACGACACCCTGGGGCGCACGGTCGCCGCTACGGCGGACGTGTACGTGCTGTCCCTGGGGTTGGCGGTCGCCCCCGGCGCTAAGCCGGTGCTCGTAGACGGCACCCGTGACGGGCTGTTCCATATCGAACTGGAAGACCCTACGGGAACGGGGACCATCTTTCGGCGCCAGTGTCGGGAGTTCTGGCTACAGGTGGGGGGCGTCCACGACGGGCAGTACCTCGTCAGCATCGACCACCCGTGGCGGAACACCGTAGATGCTGGGATGAAGTTTCGGTTGTTTCAACCGTACTTCTACCTTCGCGACAACGTGACGGATCTGGTGGACGGGCGTATCTTCGACTCAGCCCGGCAGCTCCTCGACAACCTGCCAGCAGGCTTTGTGCGCCGTACCTCGCAGGAGGACTTCCGAGGCACGTACCGGGGCCGCCCCGAGGCGTTCTCCCGATGGGAATACTTCCAGCTTGCGGCACCCAATCGCGCACCTATAGCGGGTATTCCGGAGGGCGCCGGCCCGCCGCCGTGGGTGGGCCCGGAGCCCATCGGGGCGTTCAAGTATCGCTATACCTACGTGTGGGGGAAGAAGGACTTCGAGGTGGCGGCGCCGGGCGGGTCCTACGATCCGATCTGGGAGTCCGCCCCGAGCCCTGAGAGCGGGTCGCATACGGTCGGGAGCTTGATCGCAGCCGTCGCGTTGACGATGCTAACGAACATCGACTTTCAACTTGGCTTCGGGATCATAGGGGCGCTGCGCTTCGGACGCTCCGGGCTACGGAAGCGGATCTATCGAGCGCGTTCGACAGTCGGGTTGGCAGGGGGCCTGGAGCAAGCCATCGAGTTCCCCAATATCTACTTCTTCTTGGCGGAAGTGGACGGGGTAGCTACGACGTTCATTGACAACGGCAGCATCATCCCCGACTACCACCGACGGCTCCCGGAGAGCCGAGGGTACTACGCCTGGGCGCCGGTTCCCCACCAGGACGCCACGTATCAAGTCGATCTGCGCGTATACCGGCGCCCGTTGCAGCTTCTCGTGGACAGCGACGCCCCGGCGATCCATCCCGACTTTGACGATCTGTTCGAGGATCTGGTGCTGTCTCGCCTGTGCGAGATGGACAAGAGCCCCGAGGCGGCGCTGTTCTACGAGAACAGCTTCAAGACCCGTGTAGAAGCCTATCGGGCGAAGGAAGCCAACCCGGCCGCCTTCATCCCCGCGATGCCGTGGCAACCGGACAACGTCTATCGCGACCCATTTCGGTACGCGCCGTACGTTTCCAAGTGAGTGGAGAGAACAGCATGCCGAACCAGACCTTTTACGAACAGCCCTACCTGGGCCAGCCCTTCAAGCGGGTTCAGAACGAGTTCGACGTGGAGTACGGCGCCGTTACCGGCGTGAAGCTCACGGGGGACTTCGTGCGGGATGGCGTCACGATGCAGGCGTGGACCGCAACCATCGAGAGCGGCATCGCGCACGCCTTCCGCTTCTACCATTCGACGCCGACGGGCGAATGGCGCCCGCTGGAGGCCGCGGAGATCGCCACCGCTCGCGGTGCTGCTGTGCTCGGGGACGTGGTAGACAAGGCGACGTTCCTGGCGCTGGTCGAGCGCGTGCAGGCGTTGGAAGCGACGCTGCGTACTTTTCCTGTTTCGGAGCCCGAAGGTGCGGTCCCCGCGCCCGCGAGCACCTCCGGTGGTGGGCGGGCGTCGCGCGTTGCCGTAGCTACAGGGTAGGGCAATATGGCGGGGGAAAACATCAACTTCCCGCTCCCTCTCATTGAGAGCGGGCAGAAGTACGCACCTGGCTCCCTCGCTTTTGAAGTGTTGAACCTGCAACTGACCGCGGACGGAACGCTGCGGGGGGTGCGCGGTCCTGCTCCGCTCATCCCCGACTACGGGAGTGGCTACCCGTGGCCGGGTAGGGTCTTCGGGGTGTACCACACGCGGCTGGATCGAGGCATGCGTGAGGTGACGCTCGTACGCTCCGGGGCACAACTACTGGAGCAGGCGGGGTGGGACGTGTCGGGAGCGACCGTGCGGTCGCTCGCGCCCACAGCGCTCTCTCAGGACCCCAACGCCCGCTTTCCCGATCAGTTCTGCGAAGTCGCAGGGAAGATCGTCTGGTGCAACGGTGTAGACGCGCCGCTGATCTACGATGGGTATCGCGTGCTCCCCCTGGGCTACGAGATGCGGCCCGGAGCGCCGAGCGTGACAGGGCCAGGAGACACGGGGCACCCGGTCTTTCGGAACCAGCTCGGGTACTCGCATCCAGGAAAGATCGGTTCCGTAGGCAACTTCTTCTCGGTACAGTCGGGCGCGATGCTCGCTGGAAACTGGTACTATTATGTCCAGTTCGAGGACCAGTTTGGGAACCGCTCGACGCTGTCCGGACCCGGCGGACCCGTCGTGTTGCGGCAGGAATACACGAAGGACCTGTACTGGATTGACTACGACAACTACGATTCTTCTACGGTGTTGTACCCGGGCACTCCTTTGGGGCTTCTGTCCGTCAACCTGGACGACCTGACACGGCAGTTCCTCGTGTCGGGGCTCCCTGTTGGCCCCGACGGCACCGTGGCCCGCATCGTTTACCGCAGCCAAGACTCGCTCCGCAACGATCCGGCACCGCGCTTCTTAGTGCGGATAGATGACAACATCACCAGCATATTCCCCGACAATACGCCCGACTCTGGCCTTGGGGCGGTCGCAAAGGACTACATCCAGGTCCCGCATTTCGGACTAGCCTGCGAGTACGGCGGATGCTTGGTGGTGGCGGACGGGCGGAACATACGAAAGAGCGAACCCGGCTTTCCTGGTAGCTTCACGCGGACGATGTTCGTCCCGATCAACGATGAGCCCACGGGGCTGTTCTCTTTCGCGGGCAGGTTGTACGCGACCACCGAAGAGGACATCTTCTCCATCGAGGAAGCGAACGGAGGGCTACGCGCTCGTCCCCTGTCCGCGGGAACAGGTCTGGTTGCGCCGTCGTCCGGAGCAGCGACGGGCCTGGGGGTGTTCGTCGGGCTGGGGCGCGATGGCTTCTGGAGCATGGACACCGAAGAGGCGGTTCGCCCCCTCTCCGAAGAGATCCGCCCCCTGTTCAAACGGCTGAACCCGGGGATGCTTTCTCGCGCAGCCGCAGTATGGAACCCCACGACACGGGAATACCTGTGCGCGCTGCCGGAAGCGGGCACGTACGGCAACAGCCTCCTCGTGGCCTGGGACGGGGCCGGCTGGCGGCGACAGCGGCACGGCATCGCCTACGCGGGGCTGTGCGTCACGAAGGACTGGCGCCGTTACGTGCTTGCCGCGGGGCGTAAGGCGTCGGAGAACCAAGTCTTTGTGCTGGACCACGAGGTCGCAAGCTACGTGCCGCCTACAAAGACGTATGCCTACCGTAGCCAATGGCTGCGGATGGATGCCTTGGGACGGGAGCGCTTCAACGTGGACAGCGTCTACGTCGGCATCGTGGAGTCCGGGAAGGGCACCGACATCACTTGGCAGACCTGGAAGCACAACTCCAGGGACGTTGCCATCGCGACGGGGACCGTCGAGATGACGAACGCCGCCACGGTCGAGGTGCTTGACACGCTGGTTCTGGGGACCGGCAGGACGCGCACCCCGCGGCTGACCTGGAAGCGTTTCGACGTGCGGATCAAGTCCGTGGAGAACTTCGCCTTTGACCTGACATCGACGGCGCCTATGCACATCGCCGCTTTCAGCTTCGATGCGTACCTAGTGGACGCTTCCGGAGCCCGCGTGAGTCGCCAATGAGTATTTTGATCCTGGACACAGAGACAACGGGCCTCCCTTCTTCGGAATGGGCGCGAGTCATCGAGCTTGGCGCGGTCGTGCTCCATCCCCACCGGGACTATGCGGAGATCAACCATTTCCACACGTTCATGCTCCCTGTAGAGGGGGTCGATGACCGTGCGGACAAGGCGTTGAAGCATAGTGGGATCACGCGAGAGGATCTGGTTGGTGCCCCCCGAGAAGGAGATGCCCGGAGCGCCTTCTACCGTTGGTTAGCGCAGCATCAGGTGACGGAGGTATTCTCGTACAACCGTGTCTTTGACGAAGGGATGTTGGTGCGGTCAGGTTTTACGCTGCCCTGGGCGGGGTGCGTGATGCGGATGTCGCGCGACCGGATGCCGGCACGAAAGAAGGACCCGACGCTGGCGGATGCCGCCAAACACTTCGGCGTCGGCGTTGCGGAGGGGCTGCATCGCGCGCTCCCCGACGCGCGCCTGGCCGCCCAGGTGTTCGCCGCCATCCGTAGGGGGAAGTAGCCGATGCCCCATATCTTCCCGCAGCGCGCTTTCCGGGTGGGGGAGGTTGTGGACCCCGACACGTTGAATGAGGTGTTCCAAGAGGTCGCCGGGAAATTCGCCGGGCGGCTGAACGAACACGACGTATCTTCGGACTTGAAGACCAAGATAGGGGTTGCCGACGAGGCGTACTACGACGCGCACCAGATCAAGCGCGCGTCCGACCCGTGGTTTACGTTCGCTGTGCCGTCGTATGCCGTTGTGGACGGAAACCCAGCAGGACAAGCCGCTGCGGACGTTGAAGATTCGGAAGGATGGCAGCGGTTGATTGACGTGGGGGGCACACAAGATATGAGCCTCACCCTCACGACGGGGGAAGATACCCTGGTGCTGTTCGCGCAGATGCAGCACGTCGGCTGGCGCAGCACCGGCATCACGCCGAGTGCCCCTGAAATCAACAGCCCTTTGCGGCTCCAGTACGCCCTTCGCGTGGACGGGGCGCTTCTTGACGACACCATCACGGGTGCAGCCGTGTACCCCGACACGCCACCGCAACAGTGGTATCGCGCAGAGCCCGCGACAGTCGCGCCCGTGACCGCTGCGTACGACTTCGACTACCGGCACATCCAGTACCTTACTGGGACCATCGGGATCTCCTGCGCGATGCACCCCGTTCGCGTCGTGCGTGCGTTCCCCGTCACAGCAGGGAGCCACAGTATCGAGGTGGTAGCGCGACGCCTGCCTGCGGCGGACTACAAGACGGATAACAGCCAGGAAGGCGCGACCGTCCAGGTGTTCAACCGGCGCTTGGTGGTGCTCCGAATCAAGGGGGGTTCTCCGGGGTCCAGCGACATCCCCAGCGTAAACATCCAGGCGTTCAACGACGGGCAGGTTGTGGCGGCGGCGGACATAACCACGAACGCTTTCTCGGTGCTGTCGGCTACCGCAAACGACCTGGGGAACGCGAACCTGGAGCGCGGGGTGTTCCGGAACCAGCACCTCCCCAGCGTCGTGTACGGACCTGTTGCAACGCCGATCAGCCCGGCGGTCCCTACAGCGATCTTTAGCGGAGTGTACCCAGGGTACGGCGTGAACAGCGCCGCCTGGACCGTCATCAACGACGGGCTGGGGGTGAACCTCCGCATCGTCGGCCCCACAGCAGGCCAGTGGGATCTCGTCGCCAACCCCGGACTGTTCGTGGTCGTTGCGAACGTGGACGTGTTCGACATCCGGCACAATCCGACGACGGCGCCAATCGACATTCAAGCCATCGTAGTGCTCGCGCTGCGGATCACGAACTCAGTGGGGACGGTGACGCTGTTGGGGGAGACGGAGGTGTACATCAACGGACACAACCCCGACCCCGAGGACCCGACACCCACGATGCGGGCGGTCCAGACGGACGCCCCGCTCATGTGGGCCATCGACAGCACGCAGCTTTCCGCGCCCAACAGGCGCATCACGCGCGTAGAGGTGGTGGGGTCCGTGTGGGACGCAAGCTACGGCGGGCGTACGGTGGAGGTGCGTACCCAGCGGGGGATGATCTACGGCTTCGTGTTGAAGGGAGTGTACCTCTAAGTGCCTGATATTACTTACAGTTACGTCCCTATTACGGGCAGCGTTCTCACGTCGGCAGGGCTGAACGCGAACTTCTACCAGACGACCGCGGGCACGTCGATCCACGAGACGAGCAACGGGCACCTGGAGATGCTGAACTTCGACCCGGCTTTTCGGGTTCAGTCGTACCACGTCCGCCCGGGGCAGGCGGGCCAGGCGAACAGCGTCGGGCGCACCCAGTCGAACGACTACTTCTCCGACCTATCTACGGGCTTGTCCAACGAGTACACGCCCATCGCCGGCTGCGGGATCACCTTCTATACGGACTACGACATCTCGATGGCGATGTTCTTCGCTTCTGGGTTCTGTACGATCTGGCGGCAGTTTGGTCCGTACAGCAGCGCGGCCTGGGCGAATCGTGTTGTTGCTCCAGACATCTCCATCCGTACGTTCTTCGCGTCACCGAACGGGGGAATACGCACGCATGAGCATAGCCAGCGCGACATGCCGCAGACTGTGTTCATCAACCCTGCAAGCCCCGTGGGGCCGCCCCACGTCGGCCGGATCAGCACCGTGGAGCAACGCCTCACGCGGCACTTCAACCTCTCGCACCCCAAGATGGTGGGTGGGGTGAGCCCGTGCGACCAGCTCCTCGCAGGGGAGCACACCTTCGGCCTGGCGGTTCTGGTGAAGAAGAACCTCGCAGGGCAGGACACGAGTTCCGATGAGGAGGCATGGCGCCTACGCCTCAACGGAGCAGGGTCGTCGGATGCGCGCCCGAGTACGAACTTCTCGGGCATCCAGCGGGTACGCTTCTACGTCCGCAACGCCAGCGCGATCCGGTTGTTGTGACGGAACGCCGATAGCGATAGCCTACCGTTTTAGGAGGTTCTCGTATGGGCCCAGAGCAGATCATGGGGATCATCGGGGGCGCTGCGGCGCACCTTCAAGGCATGGCCGGAGAGCTATCTCCTGCTGCGGCGGCGCAGCGTAAGGAGTTCAAGAAGGCGCGCACTCGCTTGAAGACCGGGGAGTACGGGTACTCTCAGGCACAACAGCAGAAGGCACAGGCGATGGGGAACCAGCAGCTCCAGGCGCAGGCGGCCCAGCAGCAGGCAGACGTCGCACGGGCGTCTGCGGGGGGACAGCTTGCAGGAGGGGCGCTCACGGAGGCCCAGCGTGCGATCTCTCAGCAGCAGGCAGCAGGCGCCGCGCAGATCGCGGGGCAGGTCCAGCAGGAGAGCAACGTAGCGGCGCAGGCGCAGTATGCGGCCGACCAGGCGAACGTGGACGCTCAGGCCCAGCGCATGCGTGGGTTCTGGCAGAAGCAGGCAGACATCTCGCTCCAGACCACGCAGGGCGGGGCGGGTGCTGGCGACGGCGGCGGCGGCGGCGGCGGCGGACAGGATTGGTCGGGGGTGTACGGCGCGAAGGCGACGCAAGAACCGTCTACGGGTTCCACCAGAATGGCGAGAGGGTAGGCACATGGCAAGAAGTCTTTCTGGGTACGATACTGAGCGTCTCGCGTTGGAGTACGCAGAGATCGAGTCGAAGGAAAAAAACGTCCTTCGGGCCAACATTATTCGCGCCCTGGAGCGCATCGCAGGCAATCGCCAGGAGGCGCTTACGAAGCTCTCCGGGGAGATTGCGGAGACGAAACGCTCCTTTGCGGATGCTACGGCACGGTACTACGGCAGCACAGGCGCAGGCAAAGAAGCCGCATTTATGCGGGCGGTTGTCGATATGGCCGAGCTGGCGGTGACGGCGCCCCTTGACTTCGCCAAGGCGGCTTACGCGCCGGACACGGCGATTCTGGATTACGTGCAGAAGGAGGCGAATCCGAACAACGACGCGAGTACGACGGACGCCACAACACAGATTCCTCAAAAAGCATGGAAAGCCTTCTACTCAAAGGTAGTCCCCGAAGCGGGGAATCTGCGAGGGACGTACGACGCGATGGAGAGCAGGTACGGGAAAGACACGTACTCGCTCGCGACGGATAGGGATCTGGGGGGGCGCCGCGCAGCCGTGCTCGATAAGATCGAACGGGAGAACAAAGGCGCCGACGTATGGGAAAAGTCGTACGCTTCCTTCGCAGGTGTGAAAGGCGCCTACGACACGTTTGTAAAGGAGCAGGGCGCGGACCCGAACGACCCGGAGACGCTGAAAGCGTTCTACAACAGCACGGGGATGACGGCTCGCTTGCCTCTCTTGAAAGACCCTGCGTTCATCGGGCAACTGGCCGCCGCGGTGCAAGCGCCGAGGTCGTTGGAGCAGGAACTCTTTTTGGAGGTCGGGCGGTCGGGTGTTGCTGGACTTGACGAAGAGGCGAAGTTTATGCGGGGGCTGCTCCCCAAGGACGATGCTCCGACTACGGCGGACACGGCGGACACGGAGCGGGATCTCCTCGCATCGTGGATCAAGCGCCCAGACGTTCAATGGTGGGCCAAGCAGAACAATCTGAACTTGGGGACTACAAAGGAACTGACCGAGCAGATGAAGGCGGACATCGCAGCCGGGAAGTTCCCCGGCGCGGTGTACACGAAGTACGGCGTCTACATCCCGGGGCCGGACGACTTGAAGGCGAGACAGTTCGCCAAGGGGCAACTGAATCGCGACCCGTCGAAGAACCTGTTCCGAGCGCTCGGCATAGGGCGCGGCGGCGGTGGCAGCGGGCCGCAGACCATCGTGGAAGTGACCGTCGGGAAAGACCCTGCGCTCTACAAGGACCCCGACAGCGAGAAGTTCTACCGAAACCCCGAGACGGGGAAGTACATACCGTTGGCGGAACTGGAGAAACACACAAGGCCCGTCTACGCCTACGAGAACGGGCACGTCGCGCAACGCGCTGACGGCGTGTACGTCTGGTCCACGGACGAGGGGGAGACGTGGTCGCCCATCGCCAAGTCCGCCGGGGAGAAGATGGTAGCGGAGGCGAAAGTTGCCGGGCGGGACGATATTCTGACCGCAGAAGCCCGAGGGCAGAAGATGGTCGCGGAGGCGAGGTCTCTCAAGGAGAAGAAGGACGCAGAAAAGCTCGCCGCCGAAGGTATCGCCGCCGCGGAGATGGTCGCCCTTGCCTCCCGCACCCCCATCACAGCGGTGGTCGGGATGGAGGCCACCGACGAACCACCCCCGGAGGACACGTA
>Ga0181355_1000322_pt1 | contig 20200 bp, 26 predicted proteins | sample Fa13VDMM15DN_FD_130099 | JGI IMG/M metagenome (GOLD analysis project Ga0181355, IMG submission 130099) | Freshwater viral communities from Lake Michigan, USA - Fa13.VD.MM15.D.N | ecosystem: Environmental > Aquatic > Freshwater > Lake | place: USA: Michigan | collected 2013-09-23 | reverse complement strand
GTGATAACAGGATTTACACCATCATCACCTGACCCATCATTAATATTCTATGTAACAGCAACTGGTCAAACTAATTGTCCATAAAAATAAATTAAAATATATACATATATAAAATATGGCTAAGAAAGAAATAGATTTTGTCATTAAGGTTAACAACAAACAACTTGATTTAACTAAGGTATCATTTGAACAATTTGATAAGGTTATTAAACAAGCTAAGAAAGACTTAACTGCGTTACCTTTAAATGACCCAAGATATCAAATATTAAGTAAAGATATTAAAACGGCTGAAGCTTCTTGGAAAGCGGCACAGAAAGCGGTTAATGGATTTAGTGATGAAACAGAAAAAGGAGGTAAAAAAGTACTAACATATTCTCAACAAATTAGAATTGCGTCAAAAGAATTAATTTCACTTGAACAACAATTTGGTAAGAATAGTCAACAATATCAAGACCAAGCTAATAAAATTAGTAATTTAAGAGACCAACAAGAAGAATTAACAAGAGGTACACAAAAGTTAGATGATGCGTTATCAAACATACCAGGTCCTATTGGACAGATTGGTCAGGGTATGCAACAATTAGAAATTGTAACAGGTAGTGCAAAATCAGCGTTTAATAGTTTAACCAAGATGTTTCCAATTCTTGATAGTGCAATTGCAAAATCAGGTATTGGTGCTTTGGTACTTCTCCTTGTTATGTTAGTTGCTGCAGTTGTAAACGCAGCTAAAAAATCAGAACCTTTACAAAGGGCGTTTGCTGTTATGGGAGATGCTGTTGGTGCTTTATTTGATGCACTTAAACCTTTAACTGACTTTATTATTAATGTATTTGTTGGTGCAATTGAGATTGCTGCTGCAGCCATTAATGGTTTAGCTTCAATATTTGGTGGAGTTAATAAAGGATTTAAACAACAATCAGTAGAATTAGAAAAACAACTTGCGTTTCAAGAATCTATATTAAATAATTATAATTCCGCGTTAACTGAAAGTTTGGCTGAAAGATTAAAGATTGAAAATGATTATGCAAAAAGAAAAAAAGAAATTGTTGACGCTGAATATAAAAATGAGTTAGATAGAAATAGAGATTTATTAATTGCTAGATTAGATTATTTGAATAAAAACGAAGATTTAGATTTAAAAATAGAACAAGGAAGATATAAATTAGCTGATGAATTACTTGCTATTGAAATTGAAGGTGATATAAAAAGATTTGACAATCAAAGGACTAGAGATGATTTAACTAAAAAGTTAGAAGATGCACGAGCGGCAGTTGAACTTGTTGCCCTTAAAAATCAAAATAGAAACAAAATTGAGATATTAAAAGCTAATGCTGAAGTTATCAAAAGTATAGATATATCTAATAAAGATGAACTTTTAAAAATTAATCAAGATGCTTTAAATGAATTACTGGCGATAGAAATTTATTATAGAGATAAAGAAAAATTCTTAACTACTAAATCTAAACAAGAAAAAGATGCGTTACAAAGACAATATACAAGAGAAGATATTGCTGCAGCAAACGAAAGGTTTAATCAAATATTACAATTAACAACATCTTTAATTAAAGAAGAAAACGCACGTAATTTACAAGGAGCTAAAGATAACTTAATTACCCTTAAAGAACAACAAAGACTTGAGTTAGAACAAGTTGCGTTATCAGGTGTCAGTACTAAAAATCTTAGAACAAAACAAGCTGCTGAAAGAAAACTTGCTAATGAAGAAGTTCGTAAAGCACAAGTTCAATTTGACGCGTACACTCTTCAATTAAAGATTAATGATGAACAAAGAAACCTTGATGAAGAAATGTCAAGGAGTGAGGAATTTTATAAAAGAAAAAGAGATTTAGCAACAGAACAACTTGAGTTAGATTATAAACTTGCTGATGGTAATTTAGATAGAGAAGAACAAGCAAGAACAAAACATTGGCAGACAATACTTGCAATAGACCAAGAACAGTTAGGTAACATTAGTTCAAATCTTGAATTAGAATATGAAGGTATGTACCAAGTATCCGCTGAAGCTTTCCAAAAATTAAGAGATATTGAGGAAGCAAAATACAAAGAACAACAAAGAGGTAACGAACAGAATTACGATTATATGGAGTTGTTGGCTAAAGACCACGCTAAAAAAATCAATATGATTAATGTTCAGGAACTTAACACAATAGCGGATTTACTTCAAAGACGTGCTGAAGCAAGATATGATATTGAATTTGGGTTCTTTAAGAAAACAAGAGAAGCTGAAAGTGTATATTATGCTGCACGTGTTAAGGCTGCTGGTGACAATATTGCGTTACTTGAGGTGTTAGAACAAGAACATTTAAAAAGATTAAGGGATATAAATAGGGAAGAGTTAAACACTTACCTACAATACGCAACCTTAATAATGAGTTCAATTCAGACTGTTATAAGTGATATGGCCAAAGTTACGGCTTTACAACAACAACTTGCAACTGAAAGATTAACCGAAGCGTATATAAAACAAAATGAACTTGATAAAAGAACCATAACTAATCAAACAGAATTAGAGAAGAAATTATTTGAAAACAAAAAGAAGTTTGCTGAAGATGAGGATAAGTTAAAGAAAGAGGCGTTTGAACAAAATAAAAAGATACAAATTGCACAAGCAATCATTGGAACATTACAAGGTGCGGTACAAGCGTTTACATCGTTAGCTGTTATTCCTGTAGTAGGTCCTGTATTGGGTGGTATCGCTGCAGCTGCAGCTTTAGTCTTTGGTTACAAACAAGTTGATTTAATTAGACAAACATCTTATCAATCTTCATTACGGTTAAGTAATTCTGAATCTACTGGTTCAGGAGGAGCTGGCGGTGGTGGTGGAGGTGGTGCAACATCACCAGCAAATCAATTAGGAAGAAACTATGCTGAGGGTGGTATGATACAAGGACCATCACACGCAGGTGGTGGAGTTATGATTAACGCTGAAGGTGGTGAAGTTGTGATGACTAAAGGTGCGGTTACAATGTTTGCACCATTATTGTCAATGATGAACCAAGCTGGTGGTGGAACATCATTCAGTAAATCAGCAATGGGTAGTGCAAAATATGATAACCCAAGAATAACTAAACAAATAACTGAACCACAGATAATAAAAACATATGTTGTTTCATCAGATATGACAAGTGAACAACAAAAACAAAATAGATTAAAAGACCTATCAACACTTTAATGAATTGATAAGGTAGATAAAAAAATATATATTTAATATTATGAATAAAACAAGAGTATTTGAATTAAAGATAGAAGATGACGATGAGTTATCAGGTATAGATTCAATTAGTTTGGTTGATGAACCAGCCATTGAAATTGGATGGATTGCTTTCAAAAAAGAGAAGCAACAGGAGTTCCATATTCCTGAAGGACAGGATGATATATATCTTGAAAAATTAATGAAATATGGTCAACCTGAAGAAGAACTATTGGATAATGGTTGGGTGATACAAAAAGAAAATTTTGTTTCCTCATCACCAAATTCTGAATCTGTGGAAGATACAAGTAAATATCTTATTAGATATAAGTATATAAAGAACCCTGAAGCGCCAGGTGCTTCTGTTAAAGAAACAACAAGAGATTTTTGTAGGGTATTATTAAATAAGAATTTTGTATATAGGGTTGAGGATTTATTAAACATTATAAATGATGAGGGAAGTAACGCTGCTGATTGGAGAGGTGGATATAACTGTAGACATATATGGCAACAAATAACCTATTATAATGATGGTAATAAAATCGTTAATAAGGGTTCTGTTACCAAGAATAGAGTTGACGGTATGGAGAGTTTAGATGTCTTTGGTGACCCTCAAAATGATACAAGAACATCTAACCCATCTTTTAGTAAACAAAGATTTGAGAGTTATTCTGATTATCCTGAAAGTGTTAAGAACAACGCTAAGGCGGTATTGGATTATGTGGAAGAAAATGGATGGGGTTCTTGTGGAACTAGCGTGGGAAAAATTCGTGCAAACCAACTTGCTAAGGGTGAACCCATTTCACAGGACACGATAAAAAGAATGTATTCATATCTATCAAGACACGCAGGTGATTTGGATAGTTCAAAAGGATATGGCGATGGTTGTGGTAAATTGATGTATGATAGTTGGGGTGGAAAGACAGCACTTAGTTGGGCTGAAAGTAAAGTTAATTCATTCAATAAACAAAAGTTTGAAGTAGGTGTACCACATTATACTGAAAATGGAAAACTATATGAAGGTCCAACACATAAAGATGCTGATGGTAGATTAATGACAGGTGCGGTACATACAAAAGATAGTGTATATCTATATCACGAAGATGAGTTAGTTGATATATTAATAATCTGTAAAGAATGTGGACATAGTTGGGAAATGGAAGATGGTGGTAAAGATGCTTATGTTTGTCATAAGTGTGGTTATGATAATTTTGGTTATGATAATAACCTACCATCTTATGTGGATGAGTTACCAAAGAAAAAGAAAACTCAGAAGTTCCAAGTTGATGATGCTAAACAAATTGTGTTAGGGCCAGCAATGATACCTAACCAACGTATATTCCGTAAAGATGATTTAGGAAATCCATACTATGTATTCTTCAGTACTGAAACAATCAAAATGATTGCTGAGAAATATATGCGAAACAAATACACAGATAACAATGATTTGATGCACGATGGTCAAGCGGTTAAAGATATCCACGTATTAGAAAGTTGGATTGTTGAAGACCCTGAACACGATAAATCAAAGAAATATGGATTTGATGTGCCTGCTGGTACTTGGATGATTAGTATGAAGGTAAACAATCCTAAAGTTTGGGAACAAATTAAGGAGAAAAAATTAAATGGATTTTCGGTTTCTGGATTTTTCGAGGAGGTTGCTGCGTTCTGTCGTGAGGAGATGTTCCTTAAACAGGTGGTAGAAATATTAAAGAATATAAAAGATTAAAAAAAACCCCTCAATTACGAGGGGTTTTTTATTTTAAATCAATTCAAACTTTTTAACTAAATCTAATTCTTTTTCAGATGCGGTTGGACAAGGTAGTTTCATCCATATTTCATCTCTCATATAGTTCATAACAACCATATCCATATCTTCACCAAATGTACTACAATATGGTTCAGCACCATAACAATCAGGTGTCCATCCAAAAGTATCATATCTACCTGTACTTTTTTCTGTTACTAATACTTTAATAACAACTTCATTTTTAGTGGCTTCAATTTTTAACAAAGCTACATCATAATTGTTTTTAAATCTTTTAATAGTCATAACTAATTTTGTTCAGATACCTGTCCCCGTTTTTGTTAAAAGATAAGATATTTTATCTTTGTTCCACAAAGATAATTACAATTTCTGAAACCACCAAAAAAAGTTATCCACATTTTTAAAAATATATTTGGGAATATATATCCTATTTTATATATATAGGTAGAAGAAATAAATAAAAAATAAACTAAAGTAAACTATGTCAAATTCTAAGAAAGCGGTTCAAGAGATTAAAAATCTAATGAAACAATTTGGATTCATATCTGATGAGGTAACTTTAATGTCATTTAAATTAGAAGATAATACTATTCTTCAAGCTGAAAAGTTAGAGGTAGGTAAAAAAATCGTTATGATTAACGATACTTTTGAACAAGTGGCTTTAAAGAATGGTTCATACAGATTAGTTGAAAACTTCAATTTAGAAGTTAAAGATGGTCTAATTGTTTCTGTTAAAGAAATATTTGTTGACGCAAAATTGGTAGATGGAACTGCCGTTAAAGTTGAAGGTGATGCTATTGTTGAAGGTGCTAAAGTTGTGGTGGTAACACCTGATGCTGAAATACCTGCACCAGATGGTATTCACGAACTAGAAAGTGGTGATAAAATTGAAACAAAAGATGGTATTATTGCAAGAGTTGAAGAAGCAGTAGCCGCAGGTATGATTGATAATCCTGCAAAAATGGAAGATGTTGAAGTACCTGTTGAAGTACCAGCTGAAGTTGCACCTGTTGCACAAGAAGTGGTAGACGCAATAGTTGAAGCAATTGTTCCATTAATGCAAGAAGTAAAAGTACTTGTAGATGAAATGAAAAAAATGAAAGAAGGGATGAAACAAATAAATTCCGACTTTAACTCTTTCAAAAAACAACCTGCAGGTAAAAAGATTGCAGATGGTAAAGTTGAAAGTTTCAAAATTAATAATGATGATGTATTGGAAGCAAGACTTGCTTCTCTTAAATCATTACAAAATAAATAAAATAACTAAAAAAAACTTATAAAATGAGTAATTTAAAAAATTCTAAATTTAGCTATGACGTATCTACCATCGGTGATTATTCCGATCAAGTTGGTGGTCAGTTATTAGCAAAAGCGTTAATCGGTGGAACTACCGCTAGCGTCGTAAATGTTCGTACAGGTATCAAGGGAACTCAAGCTTTAAACTTATTGGATTCAACTCCAGTATTCCAAGCGGGAAACTGTTCTTTGTCACCAAGTGGTGAAACACAATTTACACAACATTCAATCGTAACTTGTCCTGAGACATTGTTTGAAAGTTTGTGTTATAAAACATTATTTGACACTTATCAATCTATGTTGATGAAAGCGGGTCAAACTCAAGAGACTGTACCATTTCAAGAAATGATACTAGAATTGAAAAAAAATCAAATTCAACAACGTGTTGAAAAAGCTTTATGGGGTTCAACAACTGGTTCAACATCAACTGGATTTGGTAATATCACAGGTCAATGTTTTAATGGTTTTGCAACATTAATTTCTACAGGTTCAACTTTCGCAAGTGGAGTTGCAGTTTCAAGTGGTACCACTTTTGGTACACAAGCTTACGGTACTGCTGGTAATCCTATTACAGAAGTTGATTTATTAATCAACGCTTTAGATGCTGACGCTTTATCTCGTGAAGATTTAGTAGTGTTTATGTCTTATTCAAACTTCCGTAAATATGTTCAAGCTTTAACTAAGGCTAACTTCTTTACCAACTACATTGGTTCTGCTGACATTACATCAAATATGTCTGCGGTTCATCCAAATACAAACATTAAAGTACTTCCAACATTAGGTTTAAACGCTTCTAATCAAGTAACTATTGGACCTGCTGAGTATATGATTTATGGTGTGGATTTGTTATCAGATGAAACATTAAGGGCTTGGTACTCAATCGATTTTGATGAAATTAGAATTCGTTCTAATTACAACTACGGTGCAACTATCGCTACCTTTGGAAGTACAAAGTATTTCGCTTACAATGGTTTAGGTTTATAATCTAATATTATTAAAAAAACTTAAGGGGTGAAAGTCCCCTTTATTAAAATAAAAAATAAAAATTAAAAATATAAATTATGTCTTGTTATATATCTTCAGGTGCAGCGTTAGGATGTTCTGATGGAATTGGTGGTATTAAAAAAATCTATATTGTGGGTGGTGCAAACGGTGCTGTCACTGGTTACACATACGATGCAGATGGTGCTATCACTGGTGCCACATCACAATCAGGTACTACACTTTACGGATTTGAGTTAAAAAGAAACACATCTTCTTTAGCACAAAACGTACAAAAGAATTTTGAAAATGGAACTATCTTTTTTGAACAAGTTCTTACAGCGGTTTTATTCCGTTATGATCAAACTAAACGAAATCAGATAAAAATCCTTTCTCAAAATGATCAAATCCAAATCGTTGCTATTGACCAAAATAATACTTATTATTATTTAGGTCAAGTTAATGGTATGTATTTGAGTGGTGGTGATGCTTCAACTGGAACAGCTTATGGTGACCGTAATGGTTTCACTTTGACGTTCACAGGTCAAGAAAACACACCAGCAAATACAATATTAAGTACTTCATTTGATGAACAAACAGCAACTCCTGCTCAAGTATTAGGTGCTGTGTTCACAGGTGCACAAATTGATGGATAATTAAATGGTAATCCTTTTATGGGATTAATATCTATATCTCTATTCTAATTAAGAAAGGGGGCGTTAAGCCCTCTTTTTTTTATGCCATACCAATTCAATTTCAAAATTCTTATATTTAATAGTAGAGAAAAGATACAATATGTTATATCTACAAAAGGGTCAAGAGAATACATTAGTTTTAAATATCAATAATAACAGTAGGGATGTCTTTACTGGTTACACATTAACCTTTACACATATAATGAGTAAGGAGGTAAAAAGTTATAATATTGATACATCTGATAACGCTGAGTTTGGTGAGAACATTCGTTATTGTGAAATCGTTTTAGATTTTGCAACGAGTGATTTAAACTATCTTGGTCAATATCAACTGAATATATTCGGAACACCAAATAATGTTTTAGTTTTTACTGGTATGGTTGTATTAGAGGGGACCCAAGAAAGTCAACCATTTACACAATACATATCAGATAACGAAGTAAACGAGAACTATATCTACATAGAAAGTTAATTATGAGTGAATTAAAAAAATTTGAATTGAAGAATGTTCAATTCCATAGGGCTACATTACCAGTATTTGCTGAGGTATTACAAAGATATCCTTGGGTATTTTATGGTGAGAATAATTTACTACCACAATATTTCATAGACTTATATGATAACTGTGCAATCCACAAGGCGGTCATTACCTCAAAGGTAAACCAAATAATGGGTGATGGTATTGTATCAAAAAATAACCCAATGGCAGCAATTAATCTGGTTAATAAATCAGAGAATGTTTCTGAGGTAATGAAGAAATGTGCGTTGGATATGATGTTATTTGGTGGGTTTGCTTTAAATGTTATTTGGGCGAATGACAGAAAATCTATTGCTGAGATTTATCATTTAGATTTTAGTAGAATTAGAAGTGGTAAATTAAACGAAGATGATGAGATTGAATGTTATTATTACTCACCTGATTGGAGAAATGTAAAAAAATTCCCACCAACAGAAATTAAGAATTTTTCAAAAGATGAGGCTGACCCATCTCAAATATTTTATTATAAGTCTTATATGCCGTCAATGTCATATTATCCTGTACCTGATTGGTCCGCTGGTCAACGTGCAATCGAGATAGATATTGAAGCTAAGAACTTCCATATGAACCTACTTCGTAAGGGGATGTCACCAAGTCTATGGATTAATTACAACAACGGAATTCCTGGCGAAGAAGAACAAAGAATATTGGTTCGTGCTTTGGAAGAACAATATGGTGGAACTGATAACGCTGGTCAAGCAATCATTTCATTCAATGAAAGTAAGGAACAATCTCCTGAGATAGTTCAGATACCTCGTAACGATAATGACAATTATTATCAATCATTAAACGATGACATTAGTCGTTCAATATTATCATCACATAGAGTTTCAAGTGCTGAGTTATTTGGTATTGCAACACCAGGTAAATTGGGTGGTTCAGATGAGATTACACAACATTCTGAATACTTCCGTAAGATGGTTATTCAACCATATCAAAATGATATCCTTCCTGTGTTTGATAAATTAATGTCATTGAAATTTGAGAGACCAACAAACTTTGAAATTAAACCATTAACAATCTTTGCTAACGAAGGTTCTGCTGCAACAAGTAATAACGATAAAGCACAACAAGTATTGGATGGTATTAATTCATTGTCACCATTGGTTGCTAATAAGGTATTGGAGTCAATGACACCAAATGAAATACGTGCCTTGATAAGTTTGGACCCAAATCCTGAAGGAAATATTATTCCAACTGTAACTAATATTAATGAAACAGATGTGGTTACAGGTATCGATGCTGAAGCAATATCGGTTAATGAACATATCAAAGGATTAAAAGGTAGAGAATATCAGTCAATGATTAGGATTATTCGTGAGTACAATAAAGAAAAAATAACAAGACAACAAGCGATGCAAATGTTAATGTCAGGATATGGATTAACAGAAGAAGAATGTGTTGCGTGGTTAGGTGAAGAAGAATTAAATTATAATTAAAAATGGGTGTATTATTAATATCAGAAATTAAATTAAAGAATTTCACCAACATCAACAAAAATGTTGATATGGACGTATTAAAAGCTGAGGTTCAAGTCGCACAAGATATTGATCTTCAAACTATTTTGGGAACCAAATTCTATAATCAATTATTATCTCAAGTTCAATCAACAGGTAATACATTCAATCAAAATGAATTGACATTGGTTAATGATTACATTCAACCATATCTAATTCAAACCGCTTACTTCAACGCTATACCTCATATTATGTATCGTACGATGAATAATGGTATAACAGAAGGGACGATGGAAAATTCTACGAGTATTTCTATAGAAACTATGAAGTATCTGAGGTCGTTACAAAAACAACGTGCTGATTTCTATGCACAAAGATTGATTGATTATCTATTGATTGGTAAGGGACAAAACTTATTCCCTGATTACAACAACGCTTCTACATTGGATGGTATGATACCTGACAGAGTTCAGAAATATAATAACGGAATATTCTTGAGACACACAACTCGTAAGGGATGGGGTGCTTCAACATTAACAAATTTAAATAATGGCGGTACGAGTGCTTACTCTGAAAGGGGTGAGAACTTTTGGAACTGCCCCGATTGTCTATGATAGAACAAATAATATTAACAATAGTAACTAGTGGTATTGGTTACTTTATTGGATACAAAAAATCAAAGAATGAGATTGAAGGTGGTCGTCTTGAGAACCTTGAAAAATCTATTAAAATATATCAGGTCATCATTGATGACTTGGGTAAAAAGGTTGAGGAATTGACTGCACATATTGTACGCTTAGAAGCTACGATTGAAAGTCTTAAAAAAGAAAATAGAGAATTAAAAGGTACTATATGACAATAGATGATTTAAGAAGAATTAGAAAGGAATTATTTGCTGAGGTAGGACCGAGAGGTGGTATCAAAGAAAGTGATAAAGCACCAAAGTCAGATACACCAAATAAAGACCCAAAGGGTGAAGGTAGTGCAGGTGGTGATGCGTCAGGTAAGAGAGGTGCAAATGTAACCGCAGAACAAGAAAGAACTTTACAGAAAAAGGTTAATGAGTTTAACGAAAAAGCAAGTAACACCAAGAATGGTAAAGCTACATTGGGTGCACTTAAATCTGTATTTCAGCGAGGATTGGGTGCCTTTAATACATCACACAGCCCAAAAGTACAATCATCAGAACAATGGGCTTATGCAAGGGTTAACGCCTTTCTATACCTTATCAAGAATGGTCGTCCTGAAAATCCTAAGTATGACACAGATTATGACCTATTACCAAAGGACCATCCTAAATCTAAATAATATATGAGAATAGAAGAATTAAGAAAAATCAGGGTTGAACTAACCAAAGTAAAACCAAATGAATTGGAGACTGATGATAACCCTTGTTGGGAAGGTTATGAACAAGTAGGAACTAAAGAACTAGATGGTAAGACCGTTCCTAATTGTGTTCCAATTAAGGAAGAACAATCCAAAGAAAAGTTTGTAATCCCATCACCTGATGCAGGTGAGGATGAACAGACTTACATAAGTAGGTGTATTTCTTCCATAGTTGACGAATACGGACCTGAACAGGCATCAGGTATATGTTATTCCCAATGGGAGAATAAGTAGTCTTAAATCGTCTTAAAATTAATAAGGTTCCACAAGGAACCTTTTTTTATGTGGACAAACTCGGAAGTAAAACGTGGACAAAGTAGGAAGTGAAAGAAAGGGGCAGTCAAGAATTCAACTAAAATGATGGCACTCACATATAATAAAAATAATGGATAGACTGCCCCCATTAATAAATATACGATAATCTATAAAAAAAGAAAGGGGAACCAACACAGTTCCCCATTTCAATATAAACAAAACAAAATAAATTAATCTATTAATATACCATCAATCTCAATCTTATCCATTTTCTTTTGGATTTGATTATCCAACCAATTGTCCAATTTGTCAATTCTTATATCTAAATCCTTGTCACGTGGTCGTAGACATACCTCAACGAATACATCAGTAATACGTTGAAGTTCCTTAAATGTTGGAGTATAACCTCTTTTAACACAGAAATCAAAAGCCATTTTCTGTTGAGATTGTCTCATAATGTTGATATCCTTACTGTAAAATTCCATAATATGTTGTTGTTTTTGTTATACTCAAATATACGATATTATAATTATAAAAAAAAATAAATGGCAACTTTTTTTATTTTTAAAATCCTTTTGGAAATCTGAATATATTTATTTATATTATAACAAACCGATAATCTCGTAGTGCGGTATATCACTACAAAATCCACCTGATGGGTCCTAATAAGAAATAGTAAGTCTTATCCAATAGCCTGACGAAGCAGCGGGGAATTGGTCTTGAGTGTGTAGGAGTTTTTTGGCCTCGAATAGGTATGTTAGATTAAACATCAGGACAGTAACAGAATGAAATACTTTTTGTGAATTAAACCTTTATATACTATATTTGTGCACATTAACAATTTAAAATAAATAACAATGGAACAATTAATTAAAAAAGATGGCAAGTTATGGTCGTACAGACCTAACGAATTGAAACCTGTTGAATTTACTTCATTACCTGACTCAAGAAAAATGGCGTACATTGCGAACATTGAACGACTATTACCTGAAGACAGAAGTTCATTTGAACAAGTTATCTTGAGAGTGTATGAAAAGGAAAATGAATTTTGGTCTACCAACATAAACGCAACTATTCCACCAGTTTCTTTTGAGATAGATTTAAAACCAATAGAAAAAGATGCGAAGATAGACGCGCCTATTCTGGACGAAATTGAATTAATAAATAATATTCCAAATTTAAATAAAAAAGATATACGCGAATTATTAAGCGTTTATTTTGGTAGTTATAGAGGATGGGAATTAGACCTACATAATTCTGGTCTTAGTAAATTTTTAAATAATACCAAAGATGAATATAACTATACTGAATATCTTACAGGTTTAATTACAAAATATAAAACTGATGTACCAAAGATTGACGCAACTATACCAATTATTTCTTTTGATGAGAATATTCCAACAGATATATTTGAATTTTTAGAACAGTCAATAAATGATAAGTACTCAACACCATCATTCTACGCAACATTAACTGAAAAGGTAATGTATCAATATATGTTGAATATGTATCCTGATTTAATTGATTTGAATATTGAAAATCAACATTCACCAATAGATTGGTATTCACCTTCAACTGATACTTGGATTGAATATAAGCAAAGACATACGCACTATGTTGGTCTAACTATTGAAAAAAACAAATACGACCATCTCATTCAAAAAGAAAAATCATTTTATCTTAACTCAACTCCCGAAGGGATATTCTTTTTTCCAATAAAAGAAATTGATGAACCTTGTTGGGATTATAAATATATGAATGATACTACATATTTCGGTCCTGATAACGATGTAAACAAGTTGCAAGGCGAGATTTACATTGGTAAAAGTATTAATATCAAAGATAAAATATTCAAATAGATGTTTGATTTATGAACTAAATAGTATATATTAGAATATAAACATATAAAATATGTTTTGATCCAGTCAAATTTTTATCTCCCAGGTTTAAATGACTGGATCTTTTCGTTAAAATCAGACTATTTATATAATATGGAAATCAAAACTTGTTCAAAATGTAAAGTGGATTTACCATTATCAGAATTTCAAACATATTATCATCGTCCTAAAAAGAAACATTTCACTCGTGGTCATTGTACCAAATGTTTCTATTCTACAAGAAAAAAGAACAAGTTGATACAATCTGTCACCAAAGAGATTATCGTTCAACCAGTGGTCTTAGAATTAGAGCCAGAGGTATTCAAGGTAAAAGATATCAAACAGAAAACTTGTGTTACCTGTCTTGTAGTAAAAACCGTTGATGACTTTTATAAAAATAGACTAGTCTGTAAGAAATGTTGTACTGATATGGAAAAGAAATCTTATCAAGATAAAACATATCAAAGACTAAATGATAATGGTGGTTCATTAAGGGTACCAATCAAACCAGGAAATTTTCACGATGAGTACCAACGACATTACACCCACGAAATACTTCTATCAATGGGATGGAAGTTAAATGAAGAGAATGGAATGTGGTGGAAAGAAGGGATTAAAAATAAAGATGGGATATTTACTGATGTAAGAAAACCACTACCAACTAAACATAACTTAAAATATTTTACCCTTGAAGAAAAATTAGAAAAAATTATTATTATAATAGAACAAAGAAGAAAGGGTAAGACATATGTTGAGATTGGAAAAATAATCGATGTATCAGCACCAACCGCTTGTAAATGGTTAAAACAATATGAAAAGAAGTAGAGAGAGTATTGATATGGGATTTGTTGGAATACCAAAAGAATATTTTGTATATGACAATGAAACCAAAGAATTAATATGTAATCAAATCATAGATAAATTATTACTTCAAATAGATAGAGATTTAGACCCAACCATAAATAGAATACAATTCTTGGATGAGATGATGGAATCATCCATTGAAACAAACTTGAAAGATGAGAATTACGAAGTCGCACAGGTATTCAGCGATATAAGAAAAATGCTTAATGAATCCTAATATAGAGAAATGGATTATCAAGAATTATAATGAACTACAAACGATTGCAAAAAAGATAACCAAAAATTCAGATTGGACTGATGATTTATTGCAAGATGTTTTATTACAATTATACGAACGAACGGAAATCAAATTGAAAACCCTTGACGATAATTCCATAAAATATTATATTGTAGCTGTATTAAAGATTAATTGGTATTCCAAGACATCACCATTTTTCAGAAAGGTAAGAATGGAATCATCCAAATACACAGAGTTGTATGATATGATTGAGGTTCCTGATGACTGTGTGTTTGATGACCATAGATTGATGGAACTGATTGAGAATGAATGGACGGAAACAAATTGGTTTAACAAGATAATCTTTGAGAAGTATATGATACTTGGAAGTTTAAAAAAGGTAAGCAAAGATACAACCATACCACTATCAAGTATAGCAAGATATATTAAGGAAACAAAATTAACAATAAAGAATAATACAATAATAAAATTTAACCGTGATGAGTAGTTCAGTAAACAGAAGATACCAAAGAAGGATAGCAAAAGACATCAAGAAAGGAATTGCACCACCTGAAGCACAATTAAGAATTCCATCAATAGAAGAAGTTGCGGAATATATAATGGAAAAGAAACAAGGAATTAAATTGGAAGAACCAAATAAAATAAAATCAATATGGGATAATGAACCATTAAATTTAAAATTTGATTAATATGGAACCAGAAGAATTAGACCCATTCAGTAACATAGATGATTTCTTTCTACCTGATGTAACCAAATACCCTGATACACCTGATGGATTACTTGCAAAGGAATTACACAAATGGGTGAAAGAAGAACATAAAAAACTAATGGATGAATTAAAAGATGAGGAAGAAGATGAATATCCTCTAATACACGATTAATATGGACAAAGAATTAAAAGACAAATTGGAGTCTCTAAAATCCGATGGTAAGAAAAAGGCAGGATGTAAATCTTGCAAGAAGAAAAAAACAATAACAGAATTAGAACCAATAATTGAAGACGATGACTATATACCTTTCATACCAACAATGGAAGAAATTAAACTCGCCTATGTAGAACTTGGTAGAAAAGACGATAGTAAAAGACATTTCATTAATAAGGTATATCAATTCTTATTTAATGAAGACTTTGATTGGGGATGCAGAAGCTGTGTCAACATCCAAGCAAGAAAATTAGATATTTATATAAAAGAAAATACACAATAATGGAACCAAAGAAAAAAACAGGTGGAAGAAAATCCAACGAAATAGAATACGAAGAAAAAATGACCAGAGTATTTGAATTAATTTTGTGGGAAAAGAAATCATTCACAGAGTTCAGAGACTTAGTATCAAAAGAATTTGATATCTCAACCAGAGCTGCAGAGAATATGTGGATGGATGCACGTAAAAGATTAAAAGAAAGACACACAGGAGAACAAGAAGAAATCCTACAAGACCAACTAACAAGACTATACGACCTGTTAAACAGATGTCGTGAGTCAGGTAATAGACGAGTGGAATCAGAAGTACTACGTGACCTATCAAAACTATATGGTCTTGAAGTAAAAAAGATTGATTTAACTACAGATGGTAATCCAATTTCTGTTAATATTATTTTGAATAACGATTAATTTTTCTTATATTATTGTATGACCAAAACTTCGTTTTTGGATAAAATAAATATATATATATGAGAAAAGAACCAATGGAAGTAGGATGTAAAACTAATATGTTAACCCTACTTGAGTACGATTTACCCGTCTATGACGGATTTAGACAGATTAAACGTGGAGTATTTGAATGTGAGTGTGGAAACATACGAACAAAAATGATACACAACGTTAAGTCAGGGATGACAAAATCCTGTGGATGTTTATACAAATTCATAGATAAGGAATATATGATACAGGTGAATAAGAATAAGATAGGGATGAAGTATAAAAAGAAAATTAAAACTGTATGAGAAAATGTAAGCACGGAATGTGGAAAACAAAAGAGTATGGTATTTGGAACGCGATGAGACAAAGATGCACCAATCCTAACTCACAAAAATGGAAACATTATGGTGGTCGTGGTATTAAAGTCTGTGATGAATGGTTAAAATCTTTTATTCCATTTTACGAACATATTGGACCAAAACCAAGTTGTGAATATAGTTTAGATAGAATTAATAATGATGGTAATTATGAACCTGGTAATGTAAGATGGGCAACAATATATGAACAAAATAATAATATGAGAGTAAAACGAGACCCCAAAAATGGCAGATATAAATCTACTACCCAAACAATCACTAGCTTGGAAATATCTAACAGATAAGACAACTAATGAAATCTGCTTTGGCGGATCTGCTGGAGGTGCAAAGAGTACTTTAGGTTGTATATGGATTGTAACACTATGTCTTCAATACCCTGGTATCAGAACATTAATAGGTCGTACAGTTCTAGCTACACTAAAACAAACTACATTTAAAACATTATTGGAAGTACTGAGTTCAAAGTTTATGAACTTACAATCAGAAAAACATTACACATATAACGCACAATCAAATGTACTTACATTCAATAATGGTTCTGAGATTATATTAAAGGACCTTGAAGATAAACCATCGGATGTAAATAAAGATAGTCTTGGTGGTTTAGAATTGACTGCAGTCTATGTAGACGAAGCAGTTCAAATTTCATTTGAAACATTCTCAATTCTTAAATCTCGTATTCGTTTTAAATTGAATGAATATGAATTAATTCCTAAGATATTACTTACATCAAATCCTGGTCAAAACTGGTTAATGAAAAGATTTTTTCTACCACACGAAGAAGGTACTTTGGAAGAAAATAAAATATTTATACCATCGTTACCATATGACAATCCATACCTTCCTGAGAGTTATATACAAATGTTAAGGGAATTACCAACACAACAAAGAGAAAGACTTTTAAATGGTAATTGGAGATATACAGATGAGATTGGTAATTTATTTAACTTTGATGACATTGTGTCCTGTTCATTTAGGAACGCACCAAATCCTGCTGATAAGAAATATATATCAGTTGACGTAGCACGTTTTGGTGCAGATACAAGTATAGCAATAATATGGGTTGGATTAACTGTGGTTGAAATTATTCGTTATAAGAAAATAGATACTGTTGAACTATCAAATAACATAAAAGAATTGATTGCTAAACACGGTATTCATCCATCACAAGTAATTACAGATAGTGATGGTTTAGGTGCAGGTGTGGTGGATAACATAAGATGTACTCCATTCGTCAATAACTCCTCACCATTACACAAACAGAACTACAGTAACCTTAAGAGCCAGTCGTATGTTAAACTGTCTGATTTGGTCAAGGAAGGGAAAATTAGTATTAATGTATTAGACTCATCATTAGTAGAAGAATTAACACAAGAATTATTAACAGTTAAATTAAAAGATGTTGATAAGGATAATAAAATACAAGTAATATCCAAAGACGAACAAAAGAAGATATTAGGTAAATCACCCGATTTATCTGATGCACTGATGATGAGGATGTACTACGAAATAAAGAATTTAAAATCAACAGGACGTTATGCAATAGCGTTCACATAAAAACTATGAGTGAAGTAACATTTAAATTAGACGGAAAAGATTACGAATTACCAAATTATTTATCTATTGGTGATTACGTTAAGATATTCAAAATCAAAGACTTATTTGAGGATGAGTATATGAAAGCAAAGGTTGTCAACCTATTAACAGATTGTCCAATGGAAACGTTAATAGATGCTGAGAACCATAAGGTGGACTTCTTAGCAACGACAATATTTGCAATGGTACCACGACCACCATATAATCTTATTGATAGATTTACATTAGATGGTGTTGACTACGGTTATCTACCATCATATAAAGAAATTAGTTTCGGAGAATTTGTGGACCTTGATACATTACTAACAAAGAAACCTGAAGAGATAATGGACTATCTACATATAATCTGTGCAATGATGTACAGACCAATAGTCTCGGAAAAATCTAAACACAACTTTAAAATTGAGAAGTATAATCAAGAGACCCTCAATGACAGGGCGGAACTCTTTAAGAAAAAATTAGAAGTCAAGTTTGCGTTAGGTGGACAGTTTTTTTTTATCAACTTCGGAAAGACGTATTTAAGCTTTACCCCTCTATCTTTGATGGGGAAGGTGAGGAGGGAATGGACGATATTAAAAATGATATGGACCCACAGGAAACTAATTTGGATCTTAGCTTTGAACAAAGGTTTGGATGGTACGTCGTCCTCAATAGAGTATCAGAAAACTTACTTAAAGACCACGATAAAATCGTTGAAAAAAATGTTGTTGAAGTCCTAAACCAATTATTGTATTTGATAGAATATGATAAGGAACAAATAAGGTTACAGAAAAGAGCCCAAGGATAATTCAGCGCACACTACGGGTCTTTTTATATTTAATATTGAAAGATGAATATCAATTACAAACAAATTCTAACGTACTTCAGTAGTATAGCCTACCATCACGAACAAATCCGTTCGTTTGGTTTCGGTGATTTAACTCAATGCACAAATGATATTCAAACAAAAACAGAACCAAGATACACAAGAATGTATGTGGTCCCTGATACCGTTGAGTTAAATCAAAATCAGATTAATTATAACTATAATGTAATCATTATGGATATTATTGAGGATGACTTATCAAACTTAGAAGAAGTGATGAGTGATACCCTTTCAATCGTTCAAGATATATGGACAGTATTCTGGCAGTCATATAATGAAAACAACGGAGATTTCAGTAATATAATTGTTGGTGAGTGGGGTCCAAACGTTCAACCCTTTCAAGAAAGATTTCAGACAATACTTGGTGGATGGACAATGCAGATTAAAATGTCAGCACCGTTTGATTACAACAGTTGTGTATTACCAATAGCGGATGAATACCAATTCCCTCAAGATGAAAGTTATAGTTCATACCAACAGATATTAGAAGACTTTAAAAACTTTGCTTATTACCACGAACAAATTAACAGTTGGGGATTTGGTGACTACACTCAATTAACAAATGATGTAATAACAAAAAAGGAACCACAATATCCTCGTTTATATTTTGTACCAAATACAACAAGATTTGAGGAGAACCATATGCACATACAATACCAAGTAATCGTATGTGATAAGATTGAAGATGATTTATCAAATCAAGCTGAGGTTATGAGTGATACATTAGAAATATGTAAGGACTTATTCTCTTTGACATATTTATCAGATTATGATGCTGAGTTTAATTCATCATTGGAACCTTGGTTAGAAAGAACGGAAACAGTAATTGGTGGGTGGACATTTCCATTAAACCTACAACAGAAGTTTGATTATAATAGATGCGTTCTACCAATAATAGATTTTGGTGGATTAACTTGGAAACAAGTTGCTGAGTTATGGAAAAATGTGGATGAAGATTGGAAGAATATATAAAACAAAAACAAAAAATATATAGCAGTGGGAAATTTAACAAATTTATATGTATCACAATCCTTTCAAGGATTATTGAAACTAACAGACAGTACAACAGGATTAACAACATCACTACAAACAGTACAAGATGGTATTGGTGGTAATAGTCCATTACAGATATCAACAACTCAGGTAAACATATCGGGG
>Ga0181355_1000316_pt1 | contig 20419 bp, 16 predicted proteins | sample Fa13VDMM15DN_FD_130099 | JGI IMG/M metagenome (GOLD analysis project Ga0181355, IMG submission 130099) | Freshwater viral communities from Lake Michigan, USA - Fa13.VD.MM15.D.N | ecosystem: Environmental > Aquatic > Freshwater > Lake | place: USA: Michigan | collected 2013-09-23 | reverse complement strand
TTACGCTATTAGATATTGTCAAGGTTATCAATTTACAGCAGGAACTCGTAAAATATGGAATGTTACCGGTGCGTCAAACTTGGAAGAACTAAGAGATAGGACATCAAGACAAGTTTTAAGAAGATTAAAAACCGAAGTTTTAGACTTACCTGAAAAAATTATCACGCCTGTTTATCTAAGATTAAAGTCAAAACTTTATGAAGGATTGATGGGTGAATACTACGATTGGTATGATAAGAATCCGGACGAAAGTTCCTCGTTGACGGTTCAATTTAGTAAATTAATGAAGGTTCGTCAAGTAATTGCCGAAGAAAAAATTAAAGATACTATAGAATTAACTGAAAATATTTTGGAACAAGACAAAAAAGTTATTATCTTTACCAACTTTACGGATACCTTAAATAAAATTGCCGACCATTTTGGAAAACAAGCTGTAAGATTAGATGGTTCAACATCAAAACCTCAACGACAATATGCTGTTGACCAATTTCAGGATAATGAAAAAATTAAAGTGTTTGTCGGAAACATAAAGGCTGCCGGAGTGGGTATCACACTAACCGCGGCAGAAGCAGTAATCATTAACGACCTATCATTTGTTCCGGGAGATTTAGCACAAGCGGAAGACCGAGCATATAGATACGGACAAAAAAATTCTGTATCGGTTTATTATCCTATATTTGATAACAGTGTTGAGGCAATTATTTATGATATGGTAAATGAAAAGAAAAAAAATATCAATACCGTAATGGGTGATGATTTAGAAGAAAAAGGAGATTTTATTTCAAACATTATGAATAAAATAAACAACCGGGGTTAATTTGGTTGTTTATATATTTATTATAAACACAAGCCTATATGAAAAATACAGAAAACAAAGTTAATCAATTAATTGAAAAAATTAACGAAAATGAAATGGATAAAAAAGTAACATTAGTATTATCTGAATCCAAAGCCGAAAAATGTTCCCCATCCAAAATTGAAGAAATTAGACAAGTATTCAACACAAACCCAAGGGTAAAAGAAATTTTTAAAAACGCAATTAACCATATATTAAAAGAAGTGTTCCCCAACAACTATTACGCAAAAGGTAAATATGGTGAAGGTGAGATGTCCGGAATATATGACTTAGAACAAGAAGGACGTTCAGTGATAAATAAATTAAACACAAACTATAATTGTTTTTGTGTGTTACTTAGAGATGTAAATAAAGTTCTCGCATCTAAAAAACAACCCCCAATTACATTCCAAGAATCAAACTTATTTGAACAATTAAATCAAGTTAAACGTTTTGTTAATGTTATTGATGAATATAAAGACAGAATTTTTAACCCCGACTCCTCAACATTTCAATCTCTTATGATGGTTTTAGGTCGAACCCACGCTTGGGGTCAAAAAAGAGAAGACGACACAGTTGAAATTCTCAAAAAAGAATTTGGTAAAAATAATGTGACATCCGTTGGGAAACTTGGTAGTAGCGAAGATATGATTGGGGGAATTGATTGTGAAATAATTGTTGATGATGAGAGAAAAACCGCTCAAATTAAACCATTCACAAATACCAAAACTGAAGATGGTAACACAATTATTATGGGTGCCGGTAATGTTAAACGTTATAACACCGATTGGTTAATATTTGCCAAAAACAACAAAGAAATTCTAATTTTTAAAAATAAAAATTGTAAAATTATTGATGGTAATTTTGTTTTTCCCGAAGAAAATTTAATTTATACTCTTAGCTGATATTTATATAGAAACATAAATCTATATGGCTGGAATTGCAGAACCGGAAAGAACCCAACTTTACACAAGAATCAAACACTTATTGGGTGCACCACTTCGTTCAATTGAAATTGAAGACGAAATGATGGATAGTTTAATGGAATTATCAATTAGTGACTATTCACAATACATTCAAGATTGGTTAATTGAGTCTCAATGGACTTCATTAGCTAACCTAAACTTAGATACACAATCCCTATCCCGAGCATTCATAACTAAAAGTTTAGATTATGAAACAAGATATACCTACGCTTATTCAAAAATTGTTGGATTACAAGCCGGTGGTGATTGGGAACTTAAAAAAGATTATATTGACTTAGTTCCACATCAACAAATTTATGAAATCCCCGCAAACAGAGAAATAAATGAAGTTATGTGGTATACACCCGCAGAACTTAATAGTATGTTATTAGACCCTTGGACTTTTGGTTCGTTAGGTGCCGGTGGTATTGGTGGACCTGGAGGATTCTCTCAGATGGGTATGTCAGGTTCGATGTTTATGATGCCAGCGTTTGATATGTTATTAAGAATGCAAGAAAATAATATTCAAAGAAGAATTATTGCGGGAGATTTAACATACAGAATTACAGCTTTACCTGAAGGTAAAAAGGCATTACATTTAATGCAAGTACCGGGGGGCAAATTTGACTTCGGAAACGCAACAATGAAGAGGGGGCGTGTGTGGTATTGGTTTTATGATGTGGGCCCGGCAGATAGAGATAAATGTTTAAAATCAAATCCGGAAATTATTAAACTACCGTCAGACGTACCTTTGGAAGGTATTGATTGGATTGATTTAAATAACCCCGCACAAGTGTGGGTTCGTCGTTGGTTTACGGCATACGTCAAGGAAACTTTATCAAGAGTTCGTGGTAAATTTAGTGGTAATATCAAGACACCCGATAGTGAATTAATTATGGATTATCAGTCATTAGCTACTGAAGCTAAGGATGAAAAAACAAAATTAATTGAGGAATTAATTGGTGCTGAAGGTAGGTTAACAAGACTTAAACCTGACAAAGTAATGGAAAGAGAAGCTAAAATCGCCACTGACCTTAATACTAGTTTGAAGTTCAGAGCAATGCCACGACAAATATACGTAATTTAATTTATATGACTTTTATAACAAGAACAAAAATTGGTAATAAATTATTCGGGTCAATGTCCGATTTACCAAACAAACCGGCAATTCAAACAGTAACTACACCGGAATATAGAACTAATGGAGAGGAATTTATATTGGTTAAAGATGTTGATAACTGTAGAGTATTACTAGACCAAAATACAACAGAACACGTTGTAATTAAAACCTTAACAAAAGTATTAATTTTACCTATGATGGGTCAAATTGATGAACAATATGATGAAATATTTATTGACAAAGGTGCTTGTGCTGAGTTTTTTAGAGTTGATGGTAACTGGTACATAATTTCATCCGATGGTTTAAAATTAGAATAAAAAAAAGGTGTCGAATACGACACCTTTTCTATTTTAATTAATATGTTCTTCCCATCCAGGTTCCGCTAAATCATAAATATAGTCAGGGCTAACTCCGACTTTACTCCAAAACTTTAACTCTAAATCGGTTATCGTTAACAAATCCTCAATTTTATCTTGGTCAGCCTCCTTATTTGGAATACCACTAACTAATTCACACTGAGTTTTAGTGAAAAACCCTCTCTCTTCTGGATTAGAAATTAATAAACTTTCTCGTAACTCCTTGTTAAAAACAATTAATAATGGTTCAACTTTTTTATTAAACGTTGCGATTGCTCTTGCAACATTATACTCACCTATTAAGTCGGGATTATTTTCAATTTCAGTTTGGTCTAACAGATAACAATTAAGTTGTATTGTTGAGGTAGTTTTATTTTCAGGTTCCATTCCATTCACGGATGTAAATAAATCTAACTCTTTTTTAGTGTAATTGTTTTTTGTTATTTTTTGAACGTCTCCGTGAGAGGATTTAGTTCCATTATTAACATAACTAATTACATCACCCAACGAAACTTTTAAATTGTATTTAATTGCCAATTCAAGGTGCGCCATACGTGACATTAAAGACCCCGCCTTAGTTTTCATACCACATCTCTTTTTATAATCTTCAACAGATAGTTTAACTCTCGCTCTTTGAGCAATTTGTTTTAATGGAATTTGTTGGTCATATATTCTTTGGTGATATTCGAAATACCACTCAATAAATTCCTGTCCTTTTCCCTCCAATAATAATCTCACACCTTTATCTAAAAATACCTCAATATATAGTGGTAATTTTTTAGATTTAATTGAGTTACCCGTTAATTTAATCTTACCGTTGGATTCCATCGTGGCGTAATTTTTTCTACTTAAATTAATACAAGAATCCCAAGTCCCATCACAATCTAAACCCATAGAATTTTTCATAAATAAATCGTTATATTCTGCGGTGTCGGCATAATAACCCCTATATTCTTTACCCTCTTTAACCAACCAATTTAATCCTTTTCCAATATAAACTCTATCCTCAACACCTTCTTTTGGTAAACTAAAATTCACTCCATCAGTGTCGAGAACCAAAGGTGTGTAACCCCTTTTAACGAAGTATTTAACCATCTGACGAAGATATTGTCTTCCGGTGCAGGTAATTCTCTCCCCACTATTCATTTCCCCCCATTCATATACGTGAGGAGCACTTAAACCACCAAATAAAGAGTTTATGAAAATCTTCAGAGGAAGCTGTTTACGGTCATACGATAAAGATTTTTTTGGGTCAATAGTTTTATATTCGGATGCTAAATTTTTATACATAATACGAGAATTACGGAAATAATCCAACATACCTTTCATCCCCCCCATTACATCGCATTTGGGAAACACGTCGTGAGTTAGTTGAATAGATGGATATAAAGAAGAATAATCGAGTTTTAACACCTCAGTAGAGTAACCCACTTTAAGTAGTCGTGAGAGACCCCCTACGAAGTCGGTCTTTTCTTCTTTTTGAGGTATTGCTAAATTATGTTTATAAGAAAATGCCAACATTATCATTCTCCAAATCGTTGCGGTTCCCATCGTTGAAACTCTCTCATATGTTGTTGGTACCATAGATGCTAATAGAAACGTTCCTTGGTTAAATTCATCATCCACAGTCAACGTTTCCTCCAAGTCATCATCAAGATATCTCTCCACAATATTATCTCCGGTTACCTTTAAGTATTTCCCCGGGAATCTTATATCTAAATTATCAAATGCCGGATTGTCGGCTTTCTTATACTTACCATTCTCAACATTTAACCAATACTCTTCTTTTTTAGCATACATCGGACCAATCTCTAAGTGGTCAATGTAAACTCGGTCGGGTGCCTCGGCTTTAATATATTGGGTGATATATTTAAGACCCGCTGATTTAATACTTGAATTAATTGCCTGTGCTCTACGAACTGAGTGAATAATATCTATAACATTATAACCCCACAATTGAGTTTGTGAGAATCTTTCTACTTCATTAGCAAGTTTTAACATACCATCTTTTTGGGAGATAGGTCTTGCCGGGTTTAATGATTTGGCAATCTTCTTGATGTCTAAGTTAAGTGCTTTACATCTCTCAAATATCCAAAACCAGTCAAAGTTTGCTGAATTGTAACCACCGATGATTGATGGTTTAAGTTCATCGATAATATTGAAGAACTCAACCAAACCTCTTCGTTCTTGGTCTTCGGTTGCGCATTCAATAACTTTTTGATATCCTTTATTGGTTTTAATTCCAATCATAAATATACGACCATCCTTTGGTTCCAAAGAGGTCGTCTCCAAGTCAAATCCGAGTCGGGTAATATCGTTATATTCCTCGTACCCTTTGAATAACCTTTTTTCTCTTGAGATAAGAAATTGCTCTACCGGTGGTAGTATTGTTAATTTCCCTTTTGTCTTTTCACCCCACGGGTCAACACCACCATCACGAAAGAATTGGATTAACGCTCGATATCCCTTCATTGATTTAACCATAAACTTGAGATCCTTCTCTAACCTTTCATTGGGGGTTCCATCTTCATTTGTGGTACGTAATTTATCAATAACAATACCGTGTTTTTTCATTGCTGTTCTTTGTTGGTCTTTAGATTTTGAATAAAAATTTAAATCTCTAAGGTCTCCAACCCAAGCAAATGCCGTAAATGTGTCTTTTTTGATTATTTTTCCCTGACCCGGGATTTCTTTGATTTTGTAGATTGCGTCAGTTACGTAATCATACTCGATAGCAACTATGTGCTCTTCGGGGTCATTCCCTTCAAGGAATGCCTTAATTTCTTCTTGTGTTACCATAATATATTTTTTTAGAGTGACATATTGGCTCCGATATAAATCAGATTTGTCTTGTTTCTATAAATATATTGGATATTTTTTAATAAGTCAATTATGGTCTAGTTGGTGTGGGAGTGATTGTTGTAGTGACAGTCGGTGTAGGAGTAATTGTCTTAGTAACAGTTGGTGTAGGAGTAATTGTCTTAGTGACAGTTGGTGTAGGTGTAACTGTTTTAGTGACAGTCGGTGTTGGAGTTGGAGTACGTGTTGGAGTTGGTGTTGGAAATGAGGGGTCAATACAACAAGGATATTCGGAAGTATAACAATTTGTATATGTTAAATTATCGGCAATAAATGAATCTTGAATATAAATAAATAATTTTTCTCTTATAGGTAAAATTAAATTACCGTCATCGGTTTTAACTAAAAATTGTCCTTCAAACTTACCAACAGTGTTAGTATCGGTGTTTGTGAATTGATAGTAAATATAGTATTCGGGTTCGGCGTTGGGGTCGTCAAATATTTTCTCAACAAAACCAGCCGGTCTTGAGGTTATTTTTGGAATACCTGTCTCAGTGTTAATCATAGAAAAGAATATGGTGGAAGTTTCCAACAATTCCATAAGCTGATTATAAGTACTACGCCCGTCTTTAACAACCTGAAGTTTAATAACAGGTAAAGTAGAGTTTTTTTTGATAAAGAATTCCATTTAAAGTTTTTATTATAAATACTTCAAAATATGAAATTAACTTTCTTTTCTTAAGGAACCATCATAATGGTCAAATCGATTGTGTTCGGTAGGTGTTAATAATAGTAATCCCGGTTTAATGTTACCTTTAACAGTTTCTTGATAAGCATACGACATAAGGGTTTGTTCGAAGGGATGGGCCCATTTTGTTTCCAAATAACATTTATAATTACCCTCTTTTGTTAATACAATCGGCCAATTTGATAAATGGGATTCGCCTGTTATATATGGTAATCCTTTATGAATATGTATTTCATCAAATTTTGTTTTAGGTGAATTAGGGTCTAAACCTTGAACCGGTAACTTAGGGTTATTAGTCCAATGTTTTTGTCTAAAATCTTGTGGAACGTTATACCAGCTCCACTGCACACTATGGTCACCAAAAAACTCACTAAAATTTAACTTTAAAAAATCAAAATTTTCTTTTTGAATAATCTCTATTGATTTTTGATATAAATTATCAACAAATCTCGGGAATCCATTTCTACACACTTCACCTTTTTTAGGATAAAACGCCATATCATCTTCAAAAAAATAATAAAAATCCAAATCAGTTTCATTAAAATGTTCGGCAACAAATACTCGACCACCAACAATACCGATGTTATCTTTCTTAATATGTTCAAAACCATACTGTTCACATAGTTCAAGATATCTTGGAGTTGTTGATAAATCGGTTGAATTGTCTAATAAGAATTTTGTGGGTTTATTGATAAAATCTGAATCATAATCTAACATAGATTGTATAAGGACCTCAAATTGTTTTGGTGAGTTAAATGTAATTACATAAAGACCAACTTTTGACGTATCCAAATTATTCACAACAACATCTTTAGATACTTCCGATTTAACCTCAACGGTCATATCTTTTAAATCCTCAAAGAATTTACCCATTAAACCATTACCCTCAATTTCTGAGTAAGTAATTAAGTTGGGATATTTATATGTCATAATTGTAAATAATGATTCTTCGGTTCCCATCAACCCTTGTGATAATGTATCATTCATCAACCCATAGTAGATACTATTAATTTCAGATATTACATCTTTTTTACCACCGAAAAAACCTGCTCGAGCAACCATATTAACCGGTTTACCGGATAACTCACATAACTCTTGATATTTGAATCCGTGGATTTCACTATTGGTTTCGTAAGGAAAACAAACAAAATGAAAGTTCTTAACTAATTGGGGTAATTTATCTAAAACTTTGTCATGTGTGAAGTATCCCGGATGAATGGTATTAGTTAAACCAGCATCAATCCAAAACATATATTCTGAATCAAACTTATCTAAAATCTTCGCGTCGTGTAAAAGATAAACTTTGGACATCACAAGAGGATTATACATTTCTAATTTAGCTTGTGTTGATTCTGATAACCAACCAACTTGTGTAATCCAACTTGGTCTTGTTCTAATAACTTGTATTTTATTGTAAAAGTCATTATCCTTAAACCAAGACAAACTTCTACGAACAAATTGTGTGTTTTCACTACGTCGATTTTCTAAAACAAATTTTTCTAATTCTTCATCACCAAAAATAATCATATTCACATCAACTTGTAATAGTTGTTGGAATTTATCTAAATAATGTTGGAATGAACGAGACCACCCCTCTTGAAGGTCACCTCTTCCAATATCCCATAATCCTGTTACTAATGTTATTTTATTCATATTTTTTTTATTCAATATTATTCAATTTTTCAAAAATTCGATAGAAATAAATCTCATTTTCATAATTATATTGTGCCATATCACTTTCTTCGTGATGCCAAGTGGTAAAAGGTAATTTGTTAAACATTTCCTTGTTACGTTGATAAATTATAGTATAAAGAGCTTCCTCCATATCCAATCCACCATATCCTATTAATTCATTTAAAACTTGTTCAGATAGTTCACAAAACTCAGAAACTTTTTCTTTACTTCCACCAAACATCCCACCAACAATATGACAATTTTCAATTGACGGTATATTATGGTAAAAGTTATGATTAGCTCTACGTTCTAATAAATGTTTTTCTTGGTCACCATAAAGGATTGTTACTTTATCAACAACTTTATTTAAATTTTCCACCATCGTTGGGTTAAATAAAGAGCAAGAAAAATAACTTTCAAATGAATGTGATTGTCCATTTCGATATCTTGATGGAAATAACCCTCCGTGAGATAACCCACAATCAATCCAATAAAAAAACTCATAATCTTCCGATAAATGGTTTTTAATCCAAGATGTTTTACTGTGCATTATTTCGTAACATCTATCACTTTTAGTTCCGTTTAATTTTTCTTGGAAATAATTATGATTTGGATGAGAAAATAAGTCATATATTATTACCCTAACATTAGATTTAAATTGAGTAAAATCAATATGAGATTCAAGATATTCTTTATCTCCCGGTGATGTGTATATTACAAAATCAGACTCTAAGTTAAGAAGAGATTTTAATGAATTAACATAGTGGTGGATTCTACCTACTCGTCCACCTAAAGTAGTATTGTCAAGTCCGTTATAAAAACAAGTGACAAATAATGTTTTATTTTTTTCCATAATTTTTTTAAAAAAAGATATAATTTTGTGGTTTCCCAACGTTATTTTCGTCCCAACAACCACCAACAAAATATTCGTTGGTTTTTTCAACAGGAAAGGTTCTTAAGTATGTTGAACAATGAATTAGGTAACTATCATTAAATAATGGGACTAATTTTTCTTGTAAAAACTTTTGGTCAGAATCATAATAATGACCTTCCCAATCTTTACTTAATTCTTTCATCTTAACTCTATCATTTTTTTTGATACCCCAAATTCCTCCCATTATGTTATTATGACTAAGATTATCTCTAATAGAGTGTAACAAATAATTTGATTCCATAAAGATATCCACACACACTTTTTCTCGATAAGATAATCTAGCGTCAGCATCTCGCGATATCATAACTTCAACATCGTCATCATCAATACCTAAAAATCTCCACATCATTGGAAAAATGTATTCAGGACCTTCGTTCATTAAAACTAATTCAACATTATCATATGTTTTTAGTTTATCAATAATATCCGTTGGTACCGAATTTCCGTAATAGACACGACATATCCAATCCGGAAAAATAGTTTTTGCAATTTCAACATTACTAATCATACCATAAGTATATTTAGGTTGTTGTCCATATAAACAAAATGTTATTAATTTTTTCATTAATCTAAATTCATAAATGGTCCGCAATTTTTAACGAACGGATTATCGTGATATGGATTGATAACACCTAATTCACTATTAAAAACACCATACGCAATAAAGTTACTAATCCAACTATAATTTGTAAACATATTAACATTCTTTGCCATAGAAATTAAACAAAATTCAATAAGACAAAAGTTCCAATACTCAACATCGCTATAATCTCTTCTTGTTGTTTTTAAAATATCATCATTATATAAAAACACATTATTAAAGTGTTCTTTAATATAAGTTTTTACTCTAATACTATTTGAACAGACAAAAACTTTTTCATTGTTATCACAAATTTCTTTGATTTGTAACATTTTATCTTCAGTTATATTAAACTCTTTTTTTAATGTTTTATGTCTAACTTGAAATTCTTCACCTTCAATATTTGGATTTAATACTCTTGAATTATAAGCGTCTCCAATATCATCCCACTCTCTAAAATGAATAACGGTAAAATCGGTTAAATCATTATCAACTATAAATTTTTTAGTGTTTTCTACAATAGTATTAGATAATTTTGGGAAGTCATATAACTCACCATAATTTAATAAACCAGAGTGAGATAGATTAATAAAATATCTTGTATAATCATCATTAAAATCTATTGGAGCAAATATCTCCCAACAATGTGCTCCTGTTACCCAATTTTTTCCCGGATATATAACGTGATATCCTATAAAATCGTTTAACGATTTTGGATATTCTGACATTATAATATTATCAAAATATTGATAATATTTAGAATCAAATAAAGATAAAAAATCAATTGTTCTTCTTGAATTATAATATAAATCAACTTGATAACCTTTTTCTTTTAATTGTTTTACCACAAAGTATATTTCACAAAAGTATGTGTAAAAATCTCCAATACCGGACGTAAAATTAATTTGTATATTAACTACCACATTATAAGTTTAAAATGTTTAATGTTTTTGTAACTCTTGAATCTGATGATAAATTATCTTCATAATATTTTCTAGAGTTTTTAGATATAAAATTCAAAAACTCTTTATCGGAAATTACTTCTTTAAATCGTTGTTCTATTTTTTTTGCTTGTTCGTAACCACCTAATCTATCCGTTTTAGTTCCATTGTGACTAGGGATTTTATCATCATATGGAATTGAGACATAATGGTAGTTGGGTATTAGGGGGTCAAATAATTTTGTTTGATATTCAAATCTAAGTAACGGAACGCCTAATGACATACACTCAATATCCCTATAACATAATTCCCCGACACCGGCAATCGATAACGCAATACTATAATTTATTAAATCATCAAAATATGTTTCAGAATTTCCAATATAATTAGGTCCATCTAATATCTCACAATCAAAATGTTTTAAAATAGGTCTATCAGATGTGTTACCTCTAAAACAAAGTTTATCTATAAAGTCTGTTTTTTGAAGTCTTTTCAAATAATACGATTCTAAGTCGGTTAAATTCATTGGAAAATAAATCCAAGGAAAATACTTATCATAGTTATCATTTACGTGATGTTTAACCTTATCCTCAATAAATTGAGAAATTAATACTTTTTTTAATTTAGGGTTTGATTGTTCATTAAGAATACCCGATGTTAAATCATCTGATACTGATAACACATAAAATTCGCCGTTATCAATATTTTCAATAACATATTCACACTCCATTAATAACATCCCATCAGAATTTAGTAATGATTCAAAATGAATATTAAACCTATCTTTATGAGCATTTTCAAAATAACGGTTTTCTACAACATTATATTTTTCTTTTAACTTATCTGTTAATTCATCCCAAAATAAGTTATAATTACGATAATACCTTGTATGTTCATTACAAGGGTTATGTACTCTTAAATTCATATTTTACAAATTTCCCGTTATTCTTTCACACCAACCTTTTGATGTACTAAACGGCCAAACAACCCAGTATTTTGGTTTATGAACCGTTTGGAAATCTCTCCAAACTTTACAATACCCATCAGGGTCATTCATCATCATATTAATCTCATTGATATCGGCATCTTTTCTAAAGAGAGTTTCATCTTTTTCGTCGTGAAACGCAACAACCCAAAACTCATAATCCTTTTCCGGAACTTGAGTGAACCCAATATCAATACAGTGTTTGAAAATACTAGCATAACTATCTAACCATTCTTCCTCCGTTTTAAAAACTTGTGGATTAGGTGGGTATTGTTTATCTAACGTATATTGTTGGACGGCACGTTTTGAGAATAATAAACCTGAATATTTTTCATAATCTTTTAATGTTCTTTCAGTACCAAATCCGTATTTACCAAATTCCTCAGGATTATAAACCTCACCATCCATTGAGAATAATTTTCTGTTTTTTAAATGTGCTGATTCATTTTTCTTACCCCACTCTTTATCATCATCCCAACTCTTAACTCTATCTTTTCTTGTATATTCGTGCCAAATTAATGTCTTATGAGGATGGAATAAATCATATCCCCAAGTATAAGCTCTAACACCGACCGCAATTTCTTCACCATGAAAATAGAACTCATTATCGTGTTGAACCTCATTACTAAATTGACCTAATGTGAAACAATAATGTGCTGAATAAAATCTTGCCGGTACCGGTTCTGTTAATGTTTGCCAACCGGGGATTGTTTCTGGTAGAAAAAAGACAGCGCCTTCCGGAATAAACCTATCAAAGGACATCCTCCAAGGTTCTTGGACTCTACCTGATGGGTCATTATCCGGGTCAAATGATGAAACATATCCGGTCAATAAAGGTTTCTTAAATCCTTTCTTTTGAAGTTGTTTGACCATTTTAATCATTTCAACATCCCAATCAGGAGCAAATCTCATATGTGAGTCAATTTGAAGGGTATAGGTTTCACCACTATATCTTTGTTGTAATAGATTACGTGCCCAACAAGCACCTTTGGATTCAGAATATAAAACGTTTTCTATTCTGAATCTTTTATCCTGTTGATATTCGTTAATGTTAAATTCATCATCAGGGTGATATTGATTGGTAATTCCGAATACTAAATTTTTTGGGTGTTTAGCATTTTTGATACAATCATCAATAGTAAGTTTGAGTTGGGGGTCACGATAGGACGCTATCTGTACAAATATCTTCATTTAATATCTTTTTATTAAAAAAATAATATTTTAAATAAAAAGATAAAGAGAAATTATATACCTCCGTCAGTAATTGTCCAATTATATTGACCAATTGAGTTACCTTCTAATATTTGTTTACCCGCAACACCCGCTAAAGTATATTTAATATTACCAAAATTAATAGTAAGTCCGTAATTTAAAGTTGGTAATGAACTCCATCCGTTGTATATTAAATTTAAATTTGTTGTTGAGTAATCACTAAATGTTTTACCAAACATAAAATTATTAAAATTATTAACATTTGATACATCCCAAGAACCAATTGGTTGATTAAATGATGTGGATTGTTGAAACATACTACTCATATCAACAACATTTGATACATCCCAAGAACCAATTGGTTGATTAAATGATGTTGTGTCGTAAAACATTCCATTCATAAAAATAACATTAGATGTTGTCCAACCACTAATCATTTGTGAACCACCATTATTAAATGCGGAACATCCAAGAAACATTTGTCCCATATTAAAAACGTTTGACACATCCCATAGACCCAAATCTTGGTCAAATGTGTTTGCATATATAAACATCGTATACATATTTGTAACATTACTAACATCCCAATTGTTAATAAATTGAATTGTGGTGATACTGAAACAATTAACAAACATATTCGATAAATCGTTAGTTCCGGATAAGTTGATAATATCAGTAACATTTGATAATGTTAGATTAACACATTGTGAAAAATAACCACCACTATTACCTAATCTCAAACAACCCCACTGTAGAATTTCAATAATATTAGCACTACTAATACCATTAATTATAAACGACCAACCAACTGATGAACCTGTAATTGTTATAGTATAGTCACCCGGAGTCACATACGTATGTGTTCTATTACTGTAAATGTTTTTTGAGGTTTGACCGTCACCCCAATTTATCGTTCCATTATAAATCCCCAAAGGTTCATACGGTAATGTGATTGATTCATTTGAACTTGTGGTTCTCCATATAGAGATAAACGCTGGTGGCACGGGTGGGTCACAAGTTTGAATCTTAATACATTCCTCACAATCTTTGTAAGTTATTTCACGATTCCATGAATCAGTTATCCAATTGTCTCTTATTGAAATTCCAATTATTTCTAAACATTCACCGTATGAATTAACAACAGCTGTTCCCGGTAAAAAGTTTGACGGTAACATTATAAATTTTGTTATTTTTTTGGAACAACAAGATTGAGCTTGGAATAAAACATACTTAACCGGTGGTGTTGGTGTTGGTGTGTTAGTCGGTGTTCGTGTTATTGTGGGTGTGGGTGTCATTGTTGGAGTACGTGTCGGTGTGATACTTGGTGTCGGTGTTAATGTAGGACACGGGTATATAAAATTGGATATTTGACAATGGTTAATACTCGGTTGAGAACTCATTGATATGAATGAATAGATGTTAGTTGTCGATGAACTAATAACTGATGTTGCACAACCAATAAAACCACTACTAACAATATAGTAAGCACCGGATAATGGACTAAACGATATTGGTATGTTTGATAACGTAAATTTATTTAATGAATTACAACTATCCTCAAAATAACCAACAATTGGTGGTAATGTCGGAGTTATCGTTGGTGTGGGTGTTGGTGTAGATGTTGGTCCCGGACATACATTATTAACACAAATATTTGATGATACATTAAATATAACACCACTATCCGATGAAGGGTTATGACCACAAACAAATAATGTTGTTCCCGAATATATTTGACCATAAACTGAGTTACCGTCACAATTAACATAATTAAAATTTAAAGTAACTCCTGACGTATTTTTAAATGAGATACAATTACAGATAGATTTTGTTGGGGTTATTGTCGGTGTCGGTGTGGGTGTTTGACTTGGGGTTGGTACACCACAATTATAATATTGTATTTCCTGACAACCAATTGAATCTGTAACAACAACCAATAATTCAGTCGTTCCCAATAATTCATTGGGGATATTAATTGTTAGTGGGACGGTTGTCGCTCCGGTTACACCGGAATAACAATAGGTATTGGTGATATCACAAATTGTGATATCATATGGTGAATGTCCCGTTAAACTTGTGATTTGAATTACTTGCATGAATGATTAATTGTTTCTATAAATACGTATTACCCGTTTAAGGTTGTCTCATCTATTGGTTGTATATCTTCTTCTATGATAATATAAATACCCTCATAAGATTGTGCTTCTTCTAATGATAATGTCTCAACGTAACCATCATCATTTATATTCATCATTCTATATTTTACTAGTATCATAATTTTAATTTATTAATTTAATGCACCTCTAACCATTGGTGGAAATGTAGCTCCTAAATAATCCAAATAAATAATTGGTGTAAGTGATGATTGAGAAACTGAATTAAAACCTATTACATTAAACCCTCTAGCAATTGATGCGTTTATGTTAGTTATAGATGATTCATTATATAAGGTAGTTCCACTCATATCATAGATAGTAAAGGTAACGGTATTAGAACCACCTACAACTGTTTCTTTAACCCTAGCATGATACCAAATACTAGCAGTAAGTGTGAATGAACTAGTTGCTGACTGTACATTGGAAAGTCTTGTTATACCTACTAGTGTTGTTCCAGTAATTTCGAAATAATTACCACTACCAGGAGCTGTTGATGCTAAAGAACCGTGTGTGTTTCCAAATCTAATAGTGTTATTAGTTGTTGTTGGTGGTAATTTAAAAATTAAATCTGTTTGTAATCCATTAGTGAATACAACTGAAAAAGCATTAGTAGCTGCGTGTGATGTTATATAACCACCACTATTTGTTATACCAGTTGCTGTAAAGATTTGTTGCACACCAGGATGATTAGCATCGATTTGACCAGCAACAGATGCAAGTGTACCAGCTGCAGCACTAATACCTGCAAATGCAAATGGAGCAAGAGCAGCGGTAAAAGTTGATAAAAAATCTGTTGATACTGTGTATCCTAATCTTCTGTTAGTCAAATCAGTTCTCATATCTGCTGGTTCATAACCATTGTATGTTGTTGCAGATATTGTTGTTGCTGATACTGATGTTGCACCAAATGAACCGTTAACATCTAAATTATAATTTAATGTTGGATTAACACTACTTGTATTAACACCAACAAAACCAATACCTTGTTGTTGAAGAATTAAAGCTCCAGATGAACCACCACCATTTGACCTACTATTGATTGCTTTACCATTTGTAGTACCTGTTATATCTGTAAAGTATAATATATTACCTTGTGAGCCAACAGAATAATTTGTTGTTGTTATAAATAATGGATTTGCATCATCTTTTATAATTACGGGACCTGTAACAGTTCCTCCCGATAAAGGTAAGAATGGTGTTGACGGTAAATTCTGATATGTTGTTGCGGATATTGTGTTTGCCGTTAAACCAGCTATAAATCTAGTGGCACCGGATACTGTTCCTCCGGTAAATGTACTTGATGGTAAATTTAAATATGTTGTCGCCGATATTGTATTTGCGGTCAAACCACTTGTGAATATAGTATTACCCGTAACCGTTCCTCCGGTAAAAGTCCCACCACTACTACTACCTGTTTGTAATACTCTCCAAGAAGAGTTTGTGTCGTTATAACCACCAACACCTGATATTGTAGATGATGTCCAAGCACTTATAAAAGCAATACCCGCCGAAGAATTATTTTTAACCGTTGTACCATAATCTGAAATAACAACGGTTGACCCTCCCGAACCGGTTGCTCCCGTAGCATTATTCCATAACGTATCGTAATTATCAATAGTGTATTGATATATTTTTTTGGTTTCATAAACATAAACCAACATCCCCAATTTTCTTCTACCCGAAGAAATATTGTCAGAATTTAGAGTCAAAACATCCGGTGAAAATATTTGTCCCGTACCTTTTGTAAATTGGATAGGTATTGAATTCCCCGAAAACTCTATAATACCATTTGTTGATGGTGGTATTGTGTAAGTTAAACCCGATAAACTGTAAACCTCCATATAACCCCCCGTTTGAAGAATACTAAAGTTTGTCCCAAATGTTGCACCATTTGGAACCGAATCATTACCAAATGATGTTATTGGTGAAACCGGTATTTTATTTAAAAAATTGCTCATATTATGGTGCTATTGTATTACCTCTCATAAATATATTTTGAGTATCATTTATTTTAAATATAGTGTTTGGATATGTAGTATAAACACGATATGTTATAGGTTGTATTGTTGTTCCGGTATATGTGAATGTGTAAGAATTAATTGTTGGTTCTAATCCAACACCGGTTAATAAATTAGGGTTGTTACTTGTGTTAATATCAATCATAATTTGTCTTTGATTATTTGTCAATGAAACCGGTATTATCCAAGTATACCACCCAAAACCATTAACATATCCACTTGGAATTTTCGTTGTTAAAAAATTATAAGCAATAATTGAGTTATTATATTGGTCTTCACCACCTGATGTTTGTGGGACAGTTTGTGGTATTATCGATGGGAATATACCATTAGTCCAACCACTAAAATCAACATAAGTGTTCATATCAATATTAAATTGTGTTTGATTTTGACTTGGTTGAGAATAGTTTGTAAACCCAAAGAAATTTCTGTTACGACTATTCATCCATTGACCTATATTTGTTGACCCTGAAACAGGTTCAATAAATAAGTAAGCAAAATACACCGGTGTAGGTGTAGGTGTTGGAGTTTTCGTTGGTGTTGTTGTGGTTGTTGGTGTTGTTGTAGTTGTTGGGGTTGGTGTTGGTGCATTAGGGGTTGGTGTAATAGTTGGTGTAACAGTATTAGTTGGTGTGGTAGTTTTTGTTGGTGTAGGACTTGGTGGTCCCGGAGGACAAGGGTTAAATGACGGAGTAACCGTAGGTGTGACAGTTGGTGTTGGTGTAGTGGTTGGGGTTCTAGTAACAGTTGGTGTTGGTGTCGGAGTTGGTAACGGAACATTTAGAATAACAGGACAATCTGCTCCCTCAATTAATATGGTATAAACACCATATACACCACGAGGTGGTGTTAATAATGTTGGGTTAAAAACATAAGGTAATGATTGATTACCTAAGTTAATAACCGTATTGATACCGTTTGGTTTAAACAATATGTTAGCTATTTCACCGTCATAAGTTACACTCTGTATAGTTATAGTACTCATCTATTATTTTATTAATTAATTGTATATGTAAAATTGTTTGTTGGACAGAAATTTTCACCACAATCAGGACAATCCGGATTGAACATATCAAAGGTGTCTTTTAGTAATTTAAAATTATGTTTAACCTCAGGTGCCGACAATGGTGTTATATACATTCTGAATTGAGATATACCCCCCTCAAATGTCCCACCAAAATTTTGTTCCAATAATATATTTGTCGTTAACCCACTATATGTTGTTCCGGATAAATCATTTGTCGGTAAGCATTCCGGGTCTTGGATATATGTGGTTCCGGTTGTAGATGAGAATGTTAAATTTTCTCTTAAACCTTGTGTTCCACCACCCCAAGAAACATTAAATGGTACACCAACTTGTTTTTCTTTATCTGTATTTAATCCTCGTGGGATAATTTCCTCAAAATCCTCTACGGTAAAAAATCTCTTACCATTAACATATATTTTTAATCTACCTTTTCTATAATGTTTATCTATTAACCATTTTTCATTTAAATTAACCAATTCTACCTCACCCGGTGCTGTTGCACCTGTTTGCGTATAAGGTACTGTAATTAATGATATTGTATTATTGGCTAACGACTCTAATATTTTTTGTTCAGTAATATCTCCCAAACCACCTCTATACCATAAATCACAAGTATCTAACCAAGTATATCTTTCCCAAACAGCGTCCAATTGAAACCAATGTTCCTCTTGTAAATAAGTAGGGTTAATATTATCACAGTAATCGTATATTCTCGTTGGAGAACAATACTCAGTTACCGTGTATCCTGTTTGATAAGTTATTCCGGTTGTTGAACAGGAACCTGTTGTTACACAATCTCCCGTAAATCTCAATACTTTAACACCAATACTAGGATTATTTGGACTACCGCATAATTTAAATGAAATTGCGTTGGACATAGAATCATATATTGGGTCTGCCTCACAAGTTGATTGGACCGATGATTCACAAGTATGGTTTTTACATTCCCAACCACATATACTATTTTCAAATGTTGGACAACCACAAGACGAACACACATAGGAAGATGAACTACAACCACAAGTGTTACATCCATAATTATGATGGGGGTCGTGGTCTCCAATACTTCTTGGTGGATAAACATATATACAACGACTATTAGTAACACCGGTGTTACAACAAGCACAAGTTTCTAAACTAACTAAATCCGAAGTAACTCTTGTATAACCTGTGATTCCATCCATAAATCCATCTGAGTGGTGATAAAACTTATTTTCAGCACGGGTTCCCATATAAAAGAATATGTTTTTATTTTCCGGATATATCGTGTTTAAAGTTGTTTCACCTGATGATGGAGTGTATTCATTTACCAATCTAGGTTTTAATAACATTTCAACAGACCACCCTTTGTTCATTCTCTCAGGGAAAATTTCATAATCATAACCGAATAATTTATAAAACCCTTGGTAAAACCCACCATATAATTCGTGGTAATATCCTACTGAGTCATTTTTACTCACAACCTCGTACAGTATTGTTTTATTAAATCCTGAGAATATAATGTTTGAACTAGTGTATCCCGTAACCTGAAACATTTTTAATCTTCGGTCAAAAGATAATCTATTAAATTTTGTCGTGTCGTTTATACCATTTGTAAATGTTATTGTTTGACCCGTCATTCCGGTCACCAATCCATTATCAATTCCGGTTAATCCTATATCACAAGAGGTGTTAGCGGTTAAACAACTTAAATCTATATTATCCGGATTATAATAATTTGTTGATACAAAAACATTATTAAAATTGTATTGTTTATATTGTAAAGTTAAACGTTGAGCCGATAATGTGTTATTTGTGTCAAAAGAAAATGGTAACCTATTACCATATGTTTGAGCAATAAGATATGGTGAGAAAACAACCTCTTCATTATAGTTTTTCTCATCACTAACTAAGGACATATCATTACACTCTAAAGTTAATTTTACCCCCCAATTCTGTCTTGAATATTGATTTATATTTTGACTCACAATCTTTTTTATGATAAATAGTCAGAAACGAAGTATTTATATATAAAAAGTTGATATGATTAATTTTAATACCGAATATTTTGGAAACAATTGTTACTTCTA
>Ga0181355_1000315_pt1 | contig 20469 bp, 40 predicted proteins | sample Fa13VDMM15DN_FD_130099 | JGI IMG/M metagenome (GOLD analysis project Ga0181355, IMG submission 130099) | Freshwater viral communities from Lake Michigan, USA - Fa13.VD.MM15.D.N | ecosystem: Environmental > Aquatic > Freshwater > Lake | place: USA: Michigan | collected 2013-09-23 | reverse complement strand
TGCACGACCACAAAACACGACTCAAACAATTACTATCAGACCTAGACACTTTCGCGGTTTTTGATCCATCCGGCGAACTCGTGTTGTTTAGCGCAGACGAGTACGAGAGGATGCTCGAGCGCGCAGACGGGTTAATCGTTAGAGACTCTCGCAAACCATCAACACTTATACATCTGCCGATCGTTTAATCATCCTGGCTTGCCGCCTGTAACTCTCGGCAAGCCTGATCAAATCATCCTTTGAGTATTTCCGGGGCTCTTGGTCACACTCCAGAGCCTCAACCGTCTCTATCCCTACCCTAGCAATCAATCCCTTACGATACTCAACGTGATTACCGGATAAGTATCGATTGCAGTGCTTGCACTGACCATATGCATTACGCTCATCAAATCTTAAATGTGGGGCAGACCCAACAGATCGATAATGACCACAATCAAACGCACCACCTATCGCATTAATAGGTAACTGATTGCCGCACGAGATGCATTGTTTTCCCGCATCACGCGCCCTGACGTAAACATTAAAAGCAGATTGAGCAACTCGCATTAATTGAGGCCTAGTGCGCATTGCATCTAGCTTTGCCTTATCCTGCCTGCGCTCGGCTTTTTTCTGCTTAGCCTCGGCTTTTGCTGCGCTGATTTTTGAAAGATCGACGGCGCACGAAACACTGCACGCCTTTTGCATCGGACGCACGCGAATAAATAACGTGCAGCATGCCTTGCATTTTACCATTTTTGGCGGCTTTAATGCTTTATTTCCCGCTTCAATCATTAAAACCCCCGGATACTTTGACGTTGTTCTGAGCGCACCACGACAACGCGTACTCGATGAGACTTGACCCCCTGGACTTACTCATCGCGGCAGTACTCTCGCGCAGCATCACCAACTCACCCTCAAGCCCACGGACTAACTCAGCCTCAAGCCCGGTAGCCACAGCGTGACCAGACACCAACAGGACTTTCCAGTCTTCGGCCGTCCTCGGCATACCTCCCCACTCGACACACTGCCGGGCAAGATCAGAGCACAAGGCGTGAAATTTCGCGTTCTGGTCAAGCGATCGCTTCGGCGGCTCAATCTTGACCCTGTATCCATCCGGCGATTCGGCAACCGCGTTTAAAGCCCTTTTGCGGGCTTCTGCGTGCGACATGACATAGACCTTCACCTCACCCATTTCGAGCCCCGCTAGGTGGGTTTAAATCGTTCCTAGGGGCATTGCCACATAGCACGGCTACCAGCTCCGTAATTTTTTCGCGCTCAGGGGCGTCTCGATGCCGTGCGATTGCTGCCAGCATTGCCCCGGCCCTCTGTTTGCTTGGTCGGGCTGACATGACAAGGCGGGCGCAGCACTCCAGGCATCCGAGGTGGTACATGCCGCCGCCTTGATCGCATTGTTTGCAGGTCATTCGTCGGCCTCGTTGCGATATCGCAGTGCGCTGCGGGCTATGTCGAGGCAAGCCTGACTAATCCTGCCGCCTGCCTCGTGCTTGGCAATAATCCTGCGCGCCCAGTCGCGGTTATCTCCGACCGCAGTAACTTGCACGTGACTTACATCCTTCGCTGGAGGCAGTTTTGGATAATCGTTAAACGTAACAATTTTAGGTGGTAATAACGATTTGCAAAGCTCCTCGAACTCAAACAGCCCGGGCGGAAAGGTCTGAAAGTGCTCTTGGAGCTTGGAGACGGCCCGCTCGACTGTCTGCGCCGGGTATGCGGCCAGCTTGGCATCCCAGACCAGCATTGCAGCGCGAATGCCCTTGTCCTTGCCTCGTCCGTCTTTTTCTCCGGTCGCAAACTTGGACATAAACGCGTTTCCATAAGCGCCGTGCATCAGCAAAAATAACTTGCGGATCATGTCGCTTGTCTGCTTTGGCTCTGTTGGCATGCTGGACGATTGGGCAGCCTGAGCAACTAGAGTGCGAGCGTCAATCATCGAAAACTCCGTCAAACAGTGCCCGGCCCGCAGCGGCGTACTTGTGCTCCGGGGAATATGGCTTTGCAGTGGAGTGCTGCGCAGACCGTATCCACTCCGCCTCAAACCCGGCCCATCCCCTGGCGCAGCTATAGGCCATCGCGTCTTGCAGGCTCATGCCGGCGTTGACCGCCTCTCTCTCGATGCGATCAAGTGCCGATTGCGTGACCGGCGCCTTCTTGGCCTTGCGAAGCTGGAGCCAGTCAGCCCAAACCTGCGGATCGACACCAACAGGGCAGGCGATAGCCTGCGAGCGCGTAGCGCGTTGTTTTGTCTTTTCTGTCTCTTCTTTTTGTTCTTCTTTCGCTTCTAGTTTCGCTTTCGCTTTCGCTTCAGACGGTTGGCCAACAGTTGCGCAGCTGTTATCCAACGGTTTCCCAACGGTTGTTTTAGATGCTAAGTGCTTGATTTTATTGAGTGCGTCTACATCGTCACACATTAGAGCATCAGGCGGCGCCGGGTGCTTTAGGTTCTTGATTTGGATGCGCTGGCGGAACCTTGGAACGAATCCGTAACGCTTGCCGTTGACCTCATACAGGCGGACCAAATCGGAGTCGGCCAGCATCGTTAGCAGCCTCTCTCCGGTCTCTCTTTTGATGTCCGAGCGCCTGGCCAGCTTGAACGCAGTGGCCTCAAACAGACCAAGGTCGTCGGCTGATAGCAAGATGGTGACATACAGCCAGCGCGCCTCAACTGGCAGAGCCAGAACGCGCTCGCTCTCGAGCATGTCATCGCGGATCAATCTACATGGCATGAAAGTCCCCATTGGTGGACGGCCCTAGTGTGAGAATTACCGGGCCGGTGCACTCATAGAGTGATGAAAACGGTATCTAAGACCGTCCCCAATGGAGACTGTATCGATACCAGCCTTTTGCGCTTCTCACGGCGCATGTAGACCGGCAGGCGGGAGGCTCGCTTTTCGGTTGGCTCATGACTTCCAACCTAGCCGGGTCTAGTAACACTATAAACAAATTAACTCAGTTTTGCATCAATTAAATTAACTTTTGACACCCCTTACAACCGCCCAGTTAACATCAGGTCGGATTTGTTCGCACAGAACACCAGTGGCTTTTTCAATATCAGGACAGTATTCAGCCGGGACTTTTTTCCCAGGCTTAAGCCACAAATGGACACAGCACCTAGTCACACCTTTTGGGCCATTGACTGTCATCAACCGCCCCAATTTTTGAAAACCGCCTGCTATATCTATTGCACGCTTTAAGTGCTCTTTGCTTTCGTCTTTTTCGTTCACATGTCCCCCTACTTTAAGAACAAGACTACTATACAGACCGATCGCGTCTGAGTCAAGTGTTCTATACATTGACACCGTTTGGCGCACGTGTAGAGAGTGCTTGCGTTTGCGTTTGTGTTCTGTTAAACTTCTTTTGTCGCTAACGAGCACACAGAAACATCATGAAACATTGCGCGGTAACAATAGACCTTGAAAGATACATGCGGCGCCAAGACTTCTTTTCTGGCGACGAATTCGAGCGATTATTTTTCGCAGCCAGGGAAAGACTGATGGCAGAGGGTGCAAAACATTACCCGTGGAGCGAAGATAATTTTCTCGAAGCTTTTAATGATATCCAGGTTGTCGAATTAATCGAGGCTTTGAAAGCAAAAAAGTTTGAAAAAGCCGGTCGCATGTTGTACACCCAAATAGTCGGATATTGGGAAGAGTCGGCGACTATTGACGCCGACGAAATGGCACAAGATGAAGCGTTTGATGATTGATTATTAAAAAGAGCCAAACATGAGCAAAACAGTTTATCAATTGATCGCAGCAGTATCGGCTGAGATTGCCCAAGATGGGATTAGCAAGAGCCGCAAAAATCAGCAGCAGGGCTACTCATTTCGCGGCATCGATGACGTTTACAACGCTCTGGCCCCGGTTATGGCAAAACATGGACTAGTGATAATGCCGCGCATCTTGTCGCGCGAACTGACCGAGCGTGCAAGTGCTAAAGGTGGTGTGTTGTTTTCGGTCGTGGTCGAGGCTGAGTTTGACTTTGTCTCGAGTCACGACGGCAGCAAGCACACAGTTAAGACCTACGGCGAGGCAATGGATAGCGCTGACAAGGCTACAAATAAAGCAATGTCGGCGGCTTATAAATACGCGGCATTTCAGACATTTTGTATTCCGACCGAGGGCGATAACGATGCCGATGCCGTGACGCATGTGGTGCAGCGTGCTCCGGTTATGGATATTGAGACATACGAGACAGAGCACCTGTCTGGATTGCGCGAAGCGGCTTTAGCTGGTCAAGAAGCTCTAGCAGCGGCTTTCGGAAAGTTGGCAAAGAGCCCGGAAAAAGCTGCGTTTTGGCAAAAACACGGCGCATCGCTTAAAGCAGCAGCACAAAAGGCGGCCGAATAATGGACCAGCGCAGCGAAGAATGGTTCGCGGCTAGGCTTGGCAAAGTTACGGCAAGCCGATTATCTGATGTCCTGGCAACGATCAAAACCGGAGAGGCCGCAGCGCGGGCCAATTACCGCATCGAGCTAGTTGCCGAGCGCCTGACAGGCAAAAGCACGCCAGGATTTACGTCTGCTGCTATGCAATGGGGTGTTGAATGCGAGCCGATGGCAAGGTCGGCATATGAGACAGAAACAGGGTTAATCGTGACCGAGGTCGGCTTTGTTGACCATCCGACTATTGCGATGGCCGGTGCAAGCCCAGATGGCTTGGTAGGGGATGACGGACTCATTGAGATCAAGTGCCCAGAGACAAAAACGCACATTGAGACGCTGACAAGCAAAAAAGCGCCGTCTAAGTACATACCTCAGATGCAATGGCAAATGGCCTGCACGGGTCGGCAATGGGTTGACTTTGTTAGCTTCGACCCGCGCCTACCAGAGCATTTGATGCTCGAGATCATCAGAGTTGATCGCGATCAGTCATTGATTGATCAATACAGCGAGGCTGTAAGCATTTTCCTTGCGGAAGTTTCTAAAACCGTCGAACTACTTAATTCAAGGAGCAGCAAGTGTTAAATCAAGCGCAAATTATTGGACACGTCGGGCGCGATCCTGACGTTCGCAGCCTGCAAAACGGCGATATCGTCGCGTCGTTTTCGATCGCAACAACAGAAAAATGGACGGACAAAGCAACAGGAGAAAAACGCGAGGCAACCGAATGGCATCGCGTGAGCGTCTTTGGAAAGCTGGCAGAAATTGTCCAAACCTGGGTAAAAAAAGGCACTCTTGTCTATGTAAGCGGCAAGATCGTTACTCGCAAGTATCAGGACAAAGACGGGGTAGAAAAACAATCAACAGAGATTAGAGCCGACTCTATGAAACTCCTTGGAGGCACAGGAGAAGGCAAAAAAGAGCACACACAAAGCAAACCAAACACACTAAAAGCAAGTGCAGATTTGTCTGATATTGATGACGATATACCTTTTTAGTGCTAAAAAGTAGTCATATCAAGCACGAGTTGTGATAGACTTATTGACACTTTTTAGACGCAGATTTTGGGGCGCTGACATCTACGCCATCGATCAATCGGAGGGTAATAATGAGTGATCTAGAACTACTAGAATCCGCCGCAAAAGCACTGCAATTGCATATTAAAGGTCACTTGAAATGCGATGCCGGAAACCTTTTGTATCTGTGGGTTGGACAAGAGCTAACTAAAGACAAGTCTCTATTTAATCCTCTTACCGATGATGACGATGCGCTGCGCTTGGCGGTGAAGTTGTTATTTGAAATTTATATAGGGCGCGGAAGCGTTGAGGTCAGGCACTCATCTGGCATCAAGGTGCTTGAGTCTTTCAATCTCGACCCATGCGCCGCTACACGCCGCGCCATTGTCCGCGCTGCCGCTGAGCTTGCAAAGGGAAATGAATGACCTACTACACGACATTAAATAAGATTAGGACTAACCAACCATGCTTTGATGGATGGAAAAAACTTTTGCGTAATCTTAAGAAAACTAAATCAGACGATGAACCGCTATCAATCATAACCATCTTAGACAGCAATGGTATCGAGGATGCGATATGGTGTTTGCACACAGTAGACGGCATTGACAGAGACGCACGGTTGTTTGCAGTGTGGTGCGCAAGACAAGTCCAGCACCTTATGCCAGACCAACGATCTATTAATGCTTTAGATGTCGCAGAGCGATACGCGACCGGAGAAGCAACTGATGATGAGTTATTTGCAGCGTGGTCCGCAGCGCGGGACGCAGCGTGGGACGCAGCCAATGCCGCAGCGCGGGCCGCAGAAAGTGCTGTAGCGTGGGACGCAGCCCATGCCGCAGCGAATGCCGCGGTGAATCCGGCAGTGTGGTATGCAGTTAGTGACGCAGCGAGGGATGCAGCGTTGGATGCAGCGTGGGACGCAGCGAATGCCGCAGCGCGGGCCGCAACTAGGGTCGCAGTAAGCTTCGCAGAGCGGGCCGCAGCGTGGGACGCAGTGCGGGACGCTCAAGCGGCAGAATTCCGCCGCAGGTTTGGTGCCGTCTTACGGAAAGCTGAGGTGGTGGAATGAGATCAAACAAAAAAATTTCAGCTCGTCGTCACATCCCGACATGGGTTGAGCGTTGCGATATACACACAGGAATCGTTAACGACTCAATGATACAGGCACGCATGCAGGAGGAGATTGACGATTTAAGGCGTGCTCTTGAGGTGGCTTTGCAAAAACTTGAATGCGTTAGTCAATGCGTGACCGACGACTATTTGAAGGGGATTTTATGAGTTGGAATGATCTCGAAATGAAAGTTATCAGGTGGGCAGAAGCACGCAAGATTATCCCTAACGCAACGCCAAGCAGTCAGCTGCTAAAGGCGGTTAGCGAGTTGGGCGAACTATGCGATGCCGAAGGCAAACGCGACCAGGATGCTATCCAAGATGCTGTAGGCGATGTGCTGGTTTGCTTAATCAACTACTGCGCTTTACGAGATATCAGCATTGTCAAATGCCTGGGCGGAGCGTATGACCAAATCAAAGACCGAAAAGGCACGCTGATGCCGGACGGGACATTTGTGAAAGATGTTGAAAAATGATCAATTTGTTGATTGCCATATATGTCTTGGTTGCAATCGGAGGAATGTTATCGATTGTTGTTTTTTCATCAAATCGCACATCACCAGTATGCCGAGGATCATGTGAGCAAGGCAGGCGTGCTTGTGATTGCATGACTAACCACAAAGACATCGCGTAATGACATTTAAGATCATCGCAAAAATTGTTCTGCTTTTGTCCTCAATTGGAGTCGCTCAAAACTCGATGGCAGATGACATAACAGGGATAGACAAACTATCCCACTTTGCAACGTCTGCCACTATCTCAAGCATCACAACACGGACACATCCAGGGATTACAGGCATTGCAATTGCCATAGCCCCAGGAATCGCAAAAGAACTGTCCGACATGTCAGGGGCAGGTACCCCGTCGTTCAAAGACATGGCCGCAAATCTAGTCGGCGTATTAGTTGGCGCAACCATCCCGCCTAAATACATCATCACACCGATCGCTCCGAACGGAGCAATTGACGGCGTAAGCATTGCCTACGTGATAGACCTGTAATTTGTTGCGATACACCTGTTGACACACGACTGTGTTTGTACTAATATTCTTACATTCATGATCAAAAAGGAGATCAACACATGAAAAACCAACCAAGCAACACCCTATCGATTCGCCTTCCGACATACCTCAAAAACGAGATAGGAAAGAAGGCAAAGTTAAACACTAGAACTTATGCCGGACAGATTGTTTTCTACATCAAAAAAGGTCTTGAGTCTGATGGAGTTAACTTACATGAACTGGAAAAACTGGGATCACGTGATTAAAAACAAAAAAGGACACATTGTATTTTCTGGCAAGTACGAAGATTGTGTGTCGTTTTTTCTTGCAGGTTCAGGTGCCCGCTTTGGATGGAGTCTTTCTAAATATGTGCCGACTTTTTAAACCGTTTTTAATGTGTTGTGCGGCGTTATTAATTACTGCGTGCAGCAAAGATAACGACGATGACATTGAGATGGCTCGTTATTGTCAGATGGTCGAAATATGGACGTCTCAGGCAGAGCGCGGAATCGCTGAAGAGGATAGGCACGGATGGCCACCATTTAACGGCCCATGCCCTATGTAACAAGTCAAAGGGGACAAAAATGATTGACGAAAATGATCGTTATGATTTTCAAGGGTTTTTAGAAGATGCGGCGCTTGATATACAAGCGGCTGTTATGGCCGACTATAAATCCAGCACTTACTCTGCCGAAGTTTCCGAGGCTACCGAGAGGATGCGCGCAATCCTGGAGCGTATGCGCATGCGAATCGACAATCAACCTACTCATTGATATGTGGTGCATATGGATACGGCGCAAGTTAAAAAACATAAGTATCTGTCTGTTGATGAGACCGCTAAACAATTGTCAGTCAGCAAGGCGCACTTGGCGAACATGCGGAGCCTCAAAACAGGACCTAAATGGATGACGAAAAACGGCGAGATTGTTTATTTAGCGGATACGGTTGGTCTTTACGTAAGCAAGCAAAAAAGCATTTCGTTCTGGGCTAATTTAGAGCCAATTAATCTCAACTGGAAAGCTCCACAAATTCAGAAATGATTATCGATGCGAGATAACGTAAATTTATCTGCGTTCAGTGCCAAACCCGGAGAAGTGTATTGGCGCGATCCTGCGAAACAAAGTCCTCCGGTTGGTCGAAAGTTGCTGCTACTGACTGATGGAGGTGTTGCGGTGATTGGGCTGTGGCACAAAGACGGCGGGTTTCAGGCGTGGAGCCCTTTACCAAAGAGGATTAAATGAGTCTTATCGACATAGTACATGAAATGCCAGAGCGGCGTTTATCAGTCAATGGGTGCGTAGGAGCAGACGATTCGCACCTTGGTGAAAAAATTGTCCTCATCAAACGAAACATGGCTCAGATGTTGGCAAAGAAAATCATTGATAACGACGTTTTTTGCAAGACAACGATCAAACCTCATGGGTTTGACGTTATTAATTATCGAGCTGACGTTATCGTGCTTACTGAAAAAGAATATAGAGAGCTTTGTTTGAGGCAATTTCAAGCAGGGAAAGACAGTGTATTAGGACCATCGCCACATGATTTTTATAAGTTCTAATAGGATTAAATAGTCACTTTCAAACACGAGAGATTAACTAAGGAAAATCATGGAAGCGCAAGTGAACACAATCACTATCAACGGTATCGAGTATGTCAAAGCCGATCAAGTTAAACAGCAAATTAAAAGATCGCGAGCCGTCGTGGTCGTGGATCGAGGATGGATTTTTGCAGGGGATGTGACTCGTGAAAATGGACGCATCAAATTAGATCGAGCTGTACATGTATTCCGCTGGGAAAGTATTGGATTCGACGGAGTAATTGCAAATCCAAAATCGCCCAAATTGACACTTAAGCCAATGCCGAATGGCGTTGATATCCCAGAGGGCGCCGAGATTTTCTGCGTGCCCGTGTCAGACGACTGGGGTGCCTGATGTTTAAACCAATAGGCTACGGCGGCGGCGGCGTCAAAGGCGGCGACGGATACGGCTACGGCTACGGCTACGGCTACGGCGACGGATACGGCGCCGGCTACGGCTACGGCAACGTCTACGGCGGCGGCAACGGCGACGGATACGGCTACGGCGACGGCTGCGGCAACTTCTACGGCAACGGCTACGGCAACGGCAACGGTAATGTGAGCTGTAATTTAAGGACCCGAGGCAGAAATGACACGCGATGAAATCATTCGCATGGCGCGGGAGGCTGGGTGGCCGAGCATGGCATTGGACAACTTGCCCGGCACCGGAGACATGCACCGACTTGAACGCTTCGCCGCCCTTGTCGCCGCTGCCGAGCGTGAAGCGTGTGCGAAGGTGTGTGACGACATTGACGTTGAATATGAAGGCGAAGATGTATTGGCAACTTGGTGCGCCGAAGCCATCCGCGCAAGGGGTAAAGCATGACCCCGTTCATCCGAGAATCCGTAAAGCTGTTTGCATCGGCCGGGGTCGATCCTACCGAGCTTGCATGGTTTGATGTTTCGGCGGTCCTAGATGCTCGCGGCGATGATGAGTACAAGCAAAACGACTGGCTAATCGACTACCGCCCGCCGTTTGATCGCAACATCATCATCGGCAAGGCAACGCGCAACGGTAAGACATATGAGCTATTTGTGACCGTGGTTGGGTCTGATCCGCACGAAGGCATCGTGTTTAACTCGTGGGTCAGTACAAACGGCGGAAAGCCAAAGTCCAGCCCTTTGTATTTGTATTGCGTAGACGGTAGCGTCGTTCGGCACGGGCCATGCGAAGGCGAGGAAATCATGAGCGAGCACGATGTTAGGTGGTCGCTTGGATTGATTGCGCTGTGGTACGAGAGTCTTTCAAAGCAAGCCACCCTGGCGCACGTGCCATCAATTAGGCGCGGCCTAACGTCTGATCGGCTGATCAAGAAAGGCCAGCCGCCGCTTTATGACTGGCGCACAGTGGTTGTTCATCCGATCCAGCCAGTCAAACGAGAGCACCTGGGCGGTACACACGCATCGCCGCGCCAACACGATCGGCGCGGGCATATGCGCAGGCTACCGGGGGGCAAGCAGGTATGGGTTAAGCCGTGCCGGGTGGGTGACGCATCGCGCGGCACCGTGTTTCACGACTATGAGGTGAGAGCATGACCATCCCGAGCTAGTCCTCGATATGGTCAAAGATAGTTTTATGGTCATAGACACGGTTAGGCATTGTCAACTTGTAAGCAATACTTAAGAGTTCAAAAATGATCAACGTTTTCTACCGCTACAACGCCCCGCCGTGTGCTGAGCCTAAATTGCATTGTCAGACTGTGCCAATCAAAGAGGCTGCGCCGGTACTCGATGCACTAAAACCGATCGCGTCGGAGATTCTGGTCGAGCACGTCACGCTCGACAAACTGCGCAACGTCACGCGGCCAGCACCGACATCCAACGCGGTGCGGATTAAGTAACTAACAAAGGATTGATATGGGTAAGTGCTATAGCGCCAACGATGAGGACTTCATATACCAGGACGTTGGAGAACTGTTTGACGCCCTGGATTCGGACGGCGGATTAGTCGTCGGTCGGGTCTACTACGAGGCCGATTTTCGAAACTTATTGCCCTCTGACCTCATTAATAAGCATCGAATTGGAACAATCCTTGAGCAGTTCGACGATGACTTGTACGAGGAAATTGGAGAGATATCTGACAACGACTTTTATAACGTGACGGACGATGCCAAGGAAGAACTGCGCCAGCTACTCAACACTTGGATTGAGAAGCACGTAAATGTGTCGAAGTATTGGAAGATCGTCGGCAAATCGCGGGAGCGCGTGGTGACAGCCGAAGACCTTGAAACGATGCCGTGAGGATTAAGTAACCCCACCGGAGCGCAAAAATGAGGCAATCCCGCACCGACATTTCGGAGATCGCTGCCGACATAGTGTCAGCAGTTGATCGACTGCGACCAATAGCAGCGCAAACCGACGAGAGAGCTTGGGCCGAGATCGAAACCTTTATAGCAATTGCGTTAAAAGTATTCTCAAAGACAAACCCGTCAAAACTACGCGACGCAGCGAGAACTATAGAGATTCAAGCAAGGCTAAAGAATGTCGAATGCCTGGATTAGTAAATCAATCAAGCTTTTGAAGGCGTTTAGTCAATCTGAAAATCCTTGACAAAAACGCCTTCAATTTTTTCATCTTATTTATCTAACTGGCGCTTGTCGTATACAGACCACCCGAACCCGATGATCGTTGATACAGCGCCAATAACACCGTCCAAAGTCTCCCCATCAACCCCGTATTTAGCAGCGAACACACCACCCAACCCAGTCAGCACGTGACGGACAAGGCTTGCAATAATTACTGGATTCATATGACCACCCTATACAAAAGACGCCGCGCTATAAGTTACAGACCCGTTTTTATCTCTTCGCGCTTGCAAATGTTGGCGGCGTGGCTTAATGGTTTTATTAGTAATTGACAGATGCACCCAAGATTTGAACTCGTCAATGATTTGATCAAAGTGCGGGATGACAAGAGCCGCACGTTTGCACACGTCATAGACTGACATCCCCGGCACAGATAAGTCAACAGCTAACCCAACCATGTGAGCGCTGCTCATTGATCCGCCAATGGCTTTATTAAGCGCTGGTGAACGGTATCCACTAGACACAACAATCGGGGCGTTGACGATGGCTCTCAAAGGCTCTAAGTAATCAAGGCAAAGACGCTCTAAGTTTGCAATCACATCGACGTTAGGGAGGTTGTTTATCCCGTGCCTTGTCGCATACTGTGATGCAACCATCTCATCAAGCGTGAAGTGCTTTGATAGTCTCATTTTGTCAATTTGATTGAGTTTTTGGCATTAAGTCTTGCTTCAAGTAAAGCAATATGTAGCTGCTGCTCCACGCGCTTTAAGGTCTCCAATAACTCAGACCGCATTACAGCCTGCTCCCTAACAAGCTTGACCTCTTGTCTTAAGTCTGCGATCTGCTCTTGATGGCTCTCAAGACTTGCTGTAATCCTTGCCACACTCTGCCACATTGCAACAGATGTTGCGATGACTGACAAGGTAAGAGCGACAAAAAGACCGGGTAAAACCTTCTCGACAAACCATGTCCACGGTCCGCACGCTACCGGCTTTTCTTGTTGTTTAGTTACCATACTTGCCACCTGACAGAGTAAGCAAATCTTCTGGTGTAATACGTCGTTTCGGCATTTCTCCGGTCAAAGCAAACCAGCACCACTCGTAACAGTAAAACCATTCAGACATTGACACTCGCCACGGGACTATAAAAGCCAACAACGAAATCCAGTCGTATTTGGCACCGTATGACCTGAAAAACCGCAGAAGGACGACATTTCGATTTACGGGGACATGAAACAAGTCCCATCCCTCTGGGTTGAAATCTTCGCAATTCAGCTGATTTTTGAATGTGGCGTGATACAAAACTCCGTCAACAACTATCCCGCCATGCGGGTATCGTGTCATCAAGCGAAGCCGAGTGAGCCTAGAGAATAACTTCGGGAAAAATCCTTTTGGGTCCGTCTTTCTCAGAGCAAGCAACGCAAACGAAGATATATCCTCATCCGCCATAAAAACAACCCCCAAGTATTTGAAAGCACTATTCGCGCATGCACGAACGATAACGCATGTTTGTTACTGCGCGCTAGTGCCTTTCGGCGCTTTTACAGCACAAAAGAGTAGCTCAAGACCATCTTCCATCGCTAATAAAAAACCCAAGAATGGCGGAAAGCCCAGATATAACGCTCATTCCAAACCAAAACCCGCCTTTGCTCTTGTTTGCCAACGCTAACAGTTCGTCAATACTGCGCTCTAGCTTGTCCATTTTTTTATCCATCTCTTGGACTCGCTGCCATAGAGCGCCGTATTTAACTAGGTCAATCTCGTTACTTTTAAAGTCCATTGGATCGGTGTTTATGGCGAGATTAATAAGATTGCGGCAAATGTTTGATTACGAAATCACGGCGTGTAGCTCGTATACACTGGGACGTAACCATAGAAGGCATTGGCTTCGTTGTAAATCGGCAAAACACCTTTAACTGTTGCTACTGCGCTTGCCGTCACTCGCCCTGCGGTTGACAAGTATCCGTCGTTTCGCATCGCAAACACTGTTGATCCAGAGTTGTTGAGAACCTTGACCACGCGAAGGCTCGCACTGCTACCTAGCGTCTGTCGGAACGTCACCGCCTCGTCGTCGTAGTTGATCTCCCCGTATGAGTTCACGCCGTCTGTGTAGGTGAACTTCACTGCACCCTGCACGGACAAGTCTTTCAGCGTGTGCAAGTTGCCAAAAACGATGGTGTTGTTGCGCGATGGGAGGTAGAACGCGGTAGCTGGCGAACCCGAGCCGTAGCAGATGAACGTGCAGGAGTCGGCCACGTTGCCGCCAAAGTCGATCTCCACAATGTCGCCAGACACTGATGTGCCACGCAGCCCCAATTCAAACCGGCTGTTCAACGAAGAAGCACTTAACCCACTGCTGCCTGTTGATGTGCCGCCGATCTGTGCAATCGACGCGCACTCACCTTTGTTCCCGGTGATCGTGACGTTGCAGTTGTGCGCGTAAGCAGCAAGCAGCCCAACCACATTGGCCACGGTGTCCGCAGCAAACCATTTCACGCCCGCGTAGTTCAGGATGCGCTGCGCCCGTGTCTTGGTGGTGATGACCTGGCACTCCACATCAACACCGTGGGCACGGCCCAGAGTCACATCCGTCATGCAGTTGATCGCTTGCGCCTTAACCCGAACGCCCATGCTCCAGTTGGCCGGAATCGCGCCAGTGGCAGCACCTGCGGAAACGATCACCGCTTCGCGGCAATCCTCAGCCACGATGTCAACGTCAACGCTAGTGTCCATCGTAGACGCGGCCACCAGATCAATCTCAAAGCCGAACCCGTACACGCACCCCTTGGCGAAGATGTTGGTGGCTTTTAGCGTGCCGCACACCACCGTCTGCCCAGAAACCGGCGTCTGGATGGTCAAAGCTTTGCCGCCGTCTACATAAGTTGTCTTGTCTAGCGACGGCAGGTTCTCGCACCAGATGTGATCGAGCGTGATGTTGTCGTAGCCGCCTGTGACCGACACGCCGTTGCTGCCAGCGCCGGAACCGCTGATCGTTGCAGTCAGGTACAAGTTGCGTATGTGGAGGTTCTTTGCACCGTTTAATTGGATGACATCACCGCCATTTATCGTGTCGGTGCGAAGGATAGTCGTCGGCCCATCCCCAAAGATCGTGATGTTTTTGCAGTCCAGCAAAGATGTCGGAGGCAAACCGTTAATTCGCCCAAAAGGAAAATTATTTTCGCTTGTGATCCGGTAAATGCCCGATGGAAAGTACAGGTCTTTTCCGTTTGCAAGGCAATGCTGCCACGCAGCTTCCACTGCCTGATAACAGTTGGTCGTGCCTGTGTTGTCAGCACCAAAACGCGTAACGCTTACCGTCTCACGCAACACGGTTTGCACATCCGTGGCGACCGCGCCAGCGCCAGCCGGCACATACGCAACAGCCGCCGCGCCCAAGCTTGACGGGTTAATCGGTGTCGCAGTCACAAACTGAAGTACATCGCCAACAGTAGCGCCAATAGACAGCGTGATCGAGGTCGAAGTCGTCTCGGTGTAGTTGACGCCAGCAACCAGCCTCAGTCCATTGCGATAGACGGCCAGCGAGTTGTTTCCTGGCGTGTAGGAGGTGCTAAGACCAAATACCGTCTGTCCTGCAGTAGCAGTGATGGCTTGAGTTGAGTATTGAAGGTTGACCTCAGCTACGGACTGGCCATCGCTTAGCAGTTTGCTGTAGACAAGTCGACGGTTCTTGTCGCGCACTGTGATCGAGAAGTCAGTGCTGACGTAAATGTTAGCTGGCGTGCCTGACCTGACCGTAAATCCGCCGCTGGTGCGTATTGGCTGTAGTGCTGGCTGAGTGTAGGCCGAGTCCCAGTAGACAGTTATTGGGTTAGTTTCCGGGTTCTGATTGGCAGCTCCGAAATACAAATATCCGTTTTCGAGCGGAGACCCATCAACATCGAAATATGACGGATAAGGGGGGTTCGAAATAACGCTCATTGGTTTGTCCTGTTTCCAGCGAATCGTACAACTTCCCGGCTAGTGCTTGGCGTATTAGACCTGCGCCGCAAGATTTGCTCCATAGCCTTAATGGCGTTTTCTTCGTTGATGCCACGGGCGCGCTCTAGGCCCATTGCAGCCAAGTTAATAGCACGCTCTGTAAGTCCACCGCCGCCTCTAGCCGCTTCTTTTGCCGCTGTGAGTCCACTCTTTGCAGCCTGCTCCATCTGGCCTTTAAGTGACGTATCGGCAGCCGCTCCAAACATGCGGTCTAGTTCGTTGGCAAATATGACCTGGTTCACAATGTCATCGTTAAACTTTGCTCCATATTTCGCCGCTGTCTCGTTGGCCTTGCCTAGCGCGCTGATCATATTGGCGCGACTTGCATAGTTGCTGGTGAGCTTCCGCGCTGCTGTACCGAGTGCCTTAGCCGCGTTTTCGTCGTCAAAGTTAACGCTTGTGCCGACTGCCTTTTGTAAGTCAGCCAGAGCGTCTGTAGTGTCCGAGAACCTAGCATTGGCGGCTTTATAGTCAGGATTAAGGTCGCCAAGTGTGCTGTTTAGGTTCTTCCTGAGCCCTTTAACGATGCGCTCAGCCTGGGCAGACAACGGGTTTGCAAGTTGCTTTTTGCCGTATGACACCTGGCTATCAATAAAACGTTTTGCAGTATGGACGCCGTAAGCGTCTGGCACATTGGTTGCGCTCAACCTTTCAAGCACATTGTTTAATAGACGTTGCGCTGCCCTATCGCCCTGAATGTCTGACCCCTGAAGCACAGCCTTTGCCACGCCTTTATTATCAAACTCAACACGAACGCCGATATCTGCTAAGTCCGACAAAAACTGGTTCATCGCCGGTTGTACGTCAACGCGAGCGCCTTTTAACTGCTCGTCTGCAACGCGCCCGACCATTTCCCCGGCAGACTTACGCTGCGAACTCAGAGCATAGATTCTGTTCTTGATGCTTTCACCCAATACGTCTGCCGGACGGTTATTTGTCCTAAATTTTTCATTCTTTTTGCCACGTTTGTAAATGTAAAGCATCTCGGTCATTGCTTGCCGGTCTCTATCAGTTGCCGCCTTAACCGCTGCAATAACACCATCCTTCCACCCTTGTTTTATGGTTTCTGATGCGTCACTGTCTGGCAGTACTTGCTTGCCGCTGAGCCGGTAATTGACAACATCGACCGATGCCGGGTCGTTGACTAGAGTTTCTCTAATTTGTGCTGTTTTTGCTGGCCTTGCCTTTTCTTTTAATGGGGCGCCAATTATTTGTAATGATTCCTTAACGCTTGGCTCTTTTGGCCTTAAAAGGACTTGACCATCTGCCGTTTGCAAAGTGGCTGCTCTGATATCTGACCCTTTTGGTGACAATGCTCTTGCCGCAGCTCCAAGACCTTCTTTTGCCAACCCCGGAACAGATGGCGCAATTCCGCCGACCAGGCCGGCAGCAAGCTGCTCGCCTGGACTTGCTCCCATCTCTGCGGCTATCTGTGCAGCCCCTCCAGCCGTCCCACCGCTTATAGTCTGCAATGCGGGAGACGTACCAAAAAACCGGCCTACTTTTTGCAGTGCATCTGATCTTAGACTAGCCAGTTGCTGTATAGCTTTACCACCCGCCGCTATGCCGGCTGATCCGGCAGCACCACCTGCGATTGACTGCACGATGCGCTCTGCCTCAGTGTCAGCCTGCGGGACGCCTAAGCGCGTCAGTAGGTCGGCCATAGCATCCGATGGCGCTTTGTACCGCGTGCCTAATAGGCTGTTGATACCTGAAACTAATGGATCGCCAACCAGTTGAGCCAACCCGGCAGCGCCAGCACCAGCAAGCGCTCCAGGGATAGCGCCGACACCAGCAAACGGCGCACCTGCTGCTGCGCCTAATGCCGCACCGGCGGCGATCGGGGCAAGCCCTCGCGTAGCGGAACCGGCAAGACCTGCCGCCGTGGTTTCTGGCTGCGCCTGTGGTTGCGCCTTGCCACCGAACTGAGCCGCTAGCGCCTCAAGGTCTTGGCCTTGGGCTGATTGCACAGACTGCCCACCGAACTGCTTTGCTAGTGCCTCAAAGTCGGTCGCCATTAACGCACCCCCGCACGTGCTTTAAATTGATCTGCGGCTTGCTGATTAGGAAACACGAACGATTGTCCGTTTGGCAGTGTAACGGTGACGCCAGGCCTCCCTTGCGGCATGCCTTGAGGTTGCTCTGGTTGGCCTGGAGGCTGTGGAATCCGATAGTCTTCTGGCGCAGCCCGTCCTGCTCTTGTCTGCAATGACTGCAAGTACACAGGTATAGCTGCCAGCTTTTGCTTCCTGGTGCTTTCGTCGTCAGTGAAAACAGGCGTCAACTCTCTGGCTTTTTGAGCAGCTTCACCTTTATTCACACCAGCTCCAGTTGCGGCACGCAATATTGCCTCTCCGAGAGAATCCGACGCCTGAACAAACCTTTGTCTTTCTGGCGACCTGAGCGCCCCTTCTCCGATTGGAGCAATGGTCTCAAAAAACCCAGGTTTTTCTGCGCCAGTTCTTTCGCCTTCTTTTGTGTACATTGACGACAGCATGTTTTTGTATGCGTTGTCAGCTTGAGAGAGCCATCCAGCCGCTTTACGCTCGTCTTCTGTTGCTGCTGCTGCGGGCTTTGTACCGCCACCCTTGCTTGGCAATGGAAGTCCATTTAATGCTGCCTTGAAATCTAGGGCAAGCATCCTGCCCTGTTCTGTCAGGTTGCGAGTTTGAGCTAACGACTGGCTAGTTTGTGCTCTTGACAGGCCGATTGACGCGGCCTTTTGTTCTAAAGACGCTATCTCTTGTCTTCTTGCAAACTCGGCTTTTGCTTCTGCGCTTGTAGCCTCTGCGGTACCTTTTCTAATATCTACCTTGGCTTGTTCTTGCGCTCGCTTTTCTTCAGTCAGTTTCAATATGTTAGCTAGGACGTCTGAGCCGCCAGGGATAACGGATAGCTCACCACCAAACTCAAATTTGGCAGATTCAGGACTTGCCTTAATCAGGTTAATCCTGTTTTGGATGTCCTCTTGTACGTCTGGGCGGCCCTCGTAAGCTTTACCACGTTGCTCTAAGATAGAAATTGCACGATCGGGGTTTCCAGCGTGCAGCGCCGAAACAACCGGAGATAACGCAACAATAGCCGCACGACTCGCTGCCTTATCGCTCTGCTCCATCATTTGCATGATTGACTTGGCTTTAGCCTCGTCCGATACCAGAAGCGCCGCTTTATAGTCCTCTGGCGCAACATCAGGAGACAAAAGCCTTTGATACAGCTGTTGGCGACGTTCTTCCTCAAGGATCTTTTGCTTCTCTTGTTCTTGTCTTGCTAGTTCGGCCTCTCGTTTTTGCCGTATTTCTTGCAGTTGTAGCCCTTCCTTCATGCCTTCTAAAAAAGGGATTGGCTGCGATTGATCAATCTCATAATTGATTGGTTTGATAGCCATTATTGACCCATCCCAAACAGTTGACCGAGAAGGCGCTCGCCAGTTTGAAGCGGTCTGTTAATAGCACCGCCAACCGCTAAAGTACCGCCCGCTTGCGCCGCGCCTCTTTGACCTAATAATTCTCCAATATTAGACGCAGCCGCAGACCCGAACTGTCCTTGCATGCCTGCCGCGTTAATCCCAAACTGGGCTAAACGTTCATTCACTCCAAGTCCTGTACCAGCAAATCCGCCGAGGCGTTGCAATTGTTGATCGATTAGGCGCTGCAATAACATCGGGCGAAATTGTGCTAACGCTGCCTGTGTGTTACCACCGCGCAATCCGCCGGTTGCTGCCGCATTTTGCAAAATAGCATTCTCGCCCTGCTGAGCAATAGCCTGGAACTCCGGCGATGCTTCTAGCTGGCTGATTGCTTCACGTTGCGGGGCAAACCCTTGCAAACCAGACAATGCCTGCTGCTGTTGAAATGCTTGCTGGCCGGCTTGCAAAAAAGGGGTAAATCCTCCTATGGCACCGGTTCCTGCGCTCAAAAAAGGGGCGAACGCCTGCCGCGTCTGTTCATATTGACGGCGTTGTTCTTCCATCCCCTGTTCTGCCGCCCTTGCCTGCTGACGCGACGCACGAGACCCAGTAACCCCAGAAACGATTGCGCTTAACAGTGCCATGATCAATCTTCCTCGCGCTCTTCCCACGCTTTACATACACGCAGGTTGTGGCAAATAAAGTCAAACTTTTCGCAAAACCCACGACCACCTGCCCCGGTATCGTATTTATTCAGCGGGATTCGCTCCATTTTCGCCTGGGTCATCGTGTCGTTCTGAAAATACTCGCAGTTAGCACAAAACCGCCGGCGCGCTTCCTTGTCAGAAACCTGCCAAGCCTTTGCTAACTTTGACCAAAACGGGCCATTAGCACCCGGCTCAATCGATGGGACAAGAGGTCCAAGCGACCATTCGTCAATAACCGTCTGAGTATTTTTTTTGTTTTCTCCGGTCGCAACAAAAGGCTCTTCGACTTGGATTCCGCCGAAGCCCTTAAACATCAGCGCCGGTAACTTGTCATTACTCATCAGGTAATCTCCTGCCCGTCTACTTTAAATGTTAGCGACGCAGCCGCGCTCGCAATGGTAGAAATAAAATCACCAGGGTCAAGAACGCGCCCAATCAGCTCCGGGCAAAGATACGTCTCTCCAGGAACAATTGTTTTATTGATGATCATCTTATTTGAGTTTGCAGCCGACCCGCCGCTCGTCACAATGTTGACGGTCACAGTCCTGTTAACTGTATCAGTGTTGCCAATCGATGCGCTTATAACTACTGCCCTGCAATTGGTTGCAGTATATTGAGTGGTCTGAGTAGACTCTAGCTGCTTGGATGCTACTAAAACTTTAGTTATTGATGCCACAACCCACCCCTTTTCTACTCGACTGTTATCACACTAAGAAGAGCCGACGGGATTCCAGGAACCGGAGCCGCTGTCTCT
>Ga0181355_1000314_pt1 | contig 20501 bp, 35 predicted proteins | sample Fa13VDMM15DN_FD_130099 | JGI IMG/M metagenome (GOLD analysis project Ga0181355, IMG submission 130099) | Freshwater viral communities from Lake Michigan, USA - Fa13.VD.MM15.D.N | ecosystem: Environmental > Aquatic > Freshwater > Lake | place: USA: Michigan | collected 2013-09-23 | reverse complement strand
TTTAAATAATAAACTGAAATGGAGGTATTATGAATAAATTGCCAGTAATAATTTTTATATTAGTTTTGATAGGATCATTAAGTGTTGCAATGTTAGAAACTTTAGCTAAATTTTAATAATGAATAAATCAAATATTAAGCTTCAACACTATGGTGATGCAATAAACACCACTTGGTATTGGACTGATGAAGATGGTAAAACTATTTCTCCCTATATGGGAGATTCCAACATTGCTGAAAAATGGGGTAAATTATATAAAGAAGCCGTAAAAGAAGGAAAAGTTGTTTTCAATGGCCGAGTGTATAATGCAAACAAATAGAATATTACCAATACATCCAATCGATATGTGGATTTATATATTTTTATCTTTGTATTATTTACCTCTCACATTGTTAAAGACTTTTCCTTTTAATTCTAGTTCATATTCAACTCGATGAAATTCATCATCTTCGTTTTTTGAATCTTGTTCAAACGTAGGATCTTTTTGTGGTTTAACAATTGTATAAATCTCAATTGGCGGAACTCCACCATTCTCTTTAGGTTGTGTCATCTACCTCTGCCTGCCTTACGCATTACATTCATTTTAGGTGTAAATTTTGGTTTTGTTTGTGGTTTTGGACCAACTTGTTTGAGATTACGAACTTTTTGTAGTTGTTCTTCACGAAACTTTTTATCATCTGACATACTATCTCCTTATTGGTTGCGGGGGAAGGAATCGAACCTACGGCCCCTGGATTATGAGTCCAATGCTCTACCTCTGAGCTACCCCGCTATAACTATATATCTCAAAAACAAAAATGAAAATTTGAAACCTGGAAAGCGCCGGATTTTTTTCGGTGGCTCCGGCGACTCCAACCTTTTTAGTTAAACTGAATGCCAGAGTTCATCATAGTATTCATCTTTGCCACAGCCACACTCTGGACATAAGAAATCATCTGGTAGTTCTTCCCACTTACCTTCAGTTTTTTCATCGTGTCTATGGCCACAAACAATACAGATGTGTAATATTTCTGCCGTCATTTATAGTGCCTCCAATACTTGTTTATAAGCATTTGCATGACGCTCTTCAATTTTCTTTAAAGCAGCAAAACGTTTCTCTGCTTTCTCTAACACAAGCAATTTTTGTTTAAACTGGTTAGCATGTTCTTTTGATTCAGCGATCTGTTCAACGAACTCAACAGATGCTTGAGCATTTTTTTCTGATACAGCATTGTCATAAAAATTAGGATACATTGTAGTAAACTCATATGTTTCACCTTCAATGGCTTTCTCTAAACATTCTTTAGTGGATGGTTTACCAATAAGTAATTCTAGATGGCTCCATGCGTGAAGTAATTCTTGTTCTGCTGTGTGTTCAAAATGTTTTGCCACTTCTTCATGGCCATTTTGACGAGCAATTTTGGCAAAGTAACGGTATTTGATGTGTGCTTGGCTTTCACCAGCCAAGGCGCTTTCTAAATTCTTAATAGTAATTGACATGATTTTTCCATAGTTAAAGAGTTCTTGAAGTTATTACGGCAATTCGTTTTTGTATTTTCGCTTTGTCTTTTGGACGGCTAGTTTTTTCTAAAACATCATTAAGTTGTTTCAGATTTAAAGGTCCTAATCTTGGCTTACCATTTTTAGTCAACATAGGATTTTTTTTGTTTTTGAAACTGCCATGATATGGTCCTTTGAAAATTTGGAGCGGTGCCACTGCTATGCTCAGGTAACACAAGAGGGAATCTTGTATCGTGCTATCACTCACCGCATATGTAATAATATAACATTATATATGTTGATTGTCAATACTTATTTGTGGTATATTTAACCATGCTATAGGTTCTGGTTTGAGAGGAGCATCTGGATTACGAATATCACTAAACACTTCCCATAATTTTTCTTTAATAACAAATTTGGTAAATAATCCTGTTGACACTCCAAAAGCTTCAACTTCCCATGGTTCATCATAATAGTTCAAATTCTCTGTGATCTTTTGGCCCCTCCAACGAGTACCATATTCATTCATTTCATTATAGGCATATTGTTTGACATGAACCATTTCATGGGCTAATGTTTCTAATATGTCATGTGAACCTATAATGGGATTTAATTCTATTTCAAATTCTCTCGGTTTATTACTCTCATTATAATCAATAACTCCAGCATATCCTAAAGCATCTAATTTGGAATTAAATTTAATGCGAATAAATATGTTGTCCGACATTTTTGTGGACATCAATTCTTGAGCATAAAAAATAGCCGCACGTTTCACATATGGACGGAAACGTTCTTTATCTGGACATCCGATAATACTGAGCTGCATTTAAAACTCTCCTAGGATGTTAATATTTAGGAGTAAAGTCAATTTCACCTGGTGAAATAATTAAACTACCTCAACTTCAACTTTTTCTACTGGCTCTTGTGGTACCTGAGCAATTGCTTGGTCACGAACCTTAGCAAATAATGATTGTGCTGCAGCCGCTTGGTCGGCCAAAGATTGTGCCTGTGAAGCTGCTTGATTAAGCAATCCTAATACTCCGTTTACTTCTTCTACTGTTAGTGTTAAATTAATATCCATTTTTTTCCTTTATTTTTTAAATTACCAACTACCATCATCAAACCATACTCTAATTGTAAATGGTAAGATTTCAATTATGTATGATGTAGAAACTTCCCAAACATCGTTATCACTACCTTTATTAAAAGCAATTCTCCAATGAAATGGATTTAATCTCAATGTAATGTTACAGCCAGAATATTTAAGCCAATTCATCTTAGAATCTCTGGTATAGGTTCCGGAACGTTAAATTGACTACGAATGTATTTGTCTTTCAACATTTCTGGTATTACTGTATGTGGTTCTTCTAAAATGAAAGGACAAGGTTCGTTCCATCTATTTTCTAATAAAAACATTCTAAACAATTCAATGTCTTTTTTGTTTTTAGGATCAAACTTCCGTTTTTGATTATTTAATAACTGATGTTGAACTAAAAAACTCATTTCACATACTCCAAATTTTCTTTTCTCATATAGTGTACCACCTGATATTCACCAGTAGGCATTTCTTTGACCACAGGAATAAAAATAACATCTTCTATATCTTTAGTCTTCCAGTTGGAATAGGTATAATAGATGTCGGAGTTCGTTTTTGAACGAACCTTTTGTAGAATAGGATTTAATTTCACTTTTTTCATAATATGTACCATTATAACATAGAATAGGGGGTCCGTCAAGAACCCCCTATATGTTTACCGAGTTTTTGGATAATTCAACTGTTCCCATTCCTCATCGGTTACGGGCCACCAGTTAGACATCTTTCTTTTCCTTGATGGCAATCTTCTTAATGGCATCTTGAGTTTGCACAAAATTTTCCAACCAGACACGTAACATACCATTTACCATTTCAGCTTGACCAATTTCAATCTTGTCAGCCAATGTAAATGCACGTGTGAAGTTACGGTTAGCAATACCTTTGAACAAGAAGCTTTCTTCTTCATTGATATCGTTTTCTTTTGCGGAACCTTTGATAACCAATTTATTGCCTTCAAGTGTTACTTCAATATCAGACTTGGCAAAACCAGCAACTGCCATTTCAATGACATACTTGTTTTTGCTTACTTGTTTGATATTATATGGGGGATATGACGGCACAGCCTTCTGAATCGTTTTGGTAACTTCTTCAATATCTTTAAAGAAACTGTCAAAGCCAACCGTATATGGATCGAGGGTCTTGTGGAAGTCAAAAATGGAAGGTAATAGACTTGTAGTCATGGTTATATGCTCCTTAGTTTAAGCGAGTTAATCAAAATTATAGGCCCCGAAGGCACCTACATCCATATTTATAACACAAAAAGCCTATTTTGTCAATAGGCCCCTGGTTTTTTACCAATATTATACTTGGGTACCAAGTCCCAATCATCTTTATCTTTGTGGGAAAGTATCTTAATTTGTGATAGGAAGATGGGCGGAGGGTTCTCTACTTGCTTTCTATTCACTATCTTTACTAAACCCCAATCTTCTAGGAGTTGCGCTATGGCGTTTCTACGAGATAAATCATTCTCAGATAGGTCTGTAGGTTTGCCATCCAATGCAAAAAGTTCTTTGAAGTGGACGATATAATACTTGCCCTGTTTATGTAATATATGGCAAGATTGGTACAATATTCTGTCTTTTTTGGAAGCCACACCGATGCGTGTCAGGGTTTCACGTACTTTTAAAAAATCATCCTTTTCACCGAGTGTAACTTCAACTAAATCTATAATTGAAATCATGACTTGTTCATTCCGCCTTTATTTGTTTTAGCTTTTATTTCAGCGATTTGTTCATCATTTAGAATACGCAAGGCTTCTTTGGCTTTCTCGTTGGAGTATCCAAAGTACTGTTTGACACATTCTATATCTTTGTCGACCTCTGATTTCTGCCACGGTTGAAATTTCCGTTTCATTGGTCTTATGGTATTTAGAAGATACGAATATTGCATGTCCACATCGATCTCTGGATGTAGGTTCATCTCGTTAACGTATAGAACACAATCCATGTGGTATGATAGAGCACGATTGATAATAAATGGCTTGTATTCTTTAAAATCTATCTCATCACGGAATACAGATTTTTTAGTTTGTAGTATTGATGGTAGTATCTCTTTAAATAAATCTGGCATATCAATACATTGTCGAAAGTAATTGTTGTAATTCTTTTGATTTTTCATCAGGCATTTTATGCACAGGTTTTAAAGCATCTTGTTTAATTGGAATAATAATTCTTTCTTTACCCCAACGGTCTTTCCATGGATGATAATTCATTTCACTAGGAACTGCTCTGTAAATCCATCCATCAGAATAATGTGACCATGTAGGATGTGGTACCGAAACAAAATATAAAACATCAGCTAATGTGCATTTCTTAATCTGATTAGGTAAAAAAGTAAACGCATTCATTTTAACAAAAGGTGCTTGAGTTTTTACTTCTACTCTGTATTTGCCATCAACTAAAATATCTTTTTCAGAATCGTATTTGTTTTCCAAATACATATCACGGATTTGTAAATCAAGACCTAAAGATTTTAACATATCAATTACGACAAGTTCTCCTGCACGACCTAACTCTAAAATATTTGTCGTGTTCATTTTAATAACTCTGTAGAATATTGTGGGATATCTATCACACCTTTTTCTTGGCGCTTGGCCAATTCCAATTCATAAACACGATTTCTTAATTCACTAGTGCTATATGTGTGCTGACGTTTATGGTAGAATAATTCAATACCATTATCCATACAATATTGTTTACCTGTAAAATCTCTGTATAGATATTCATCACTTAAAAAACGAATGTGCATATCTTGTGTCATAATGAGATTGAGTAATTCTTTTTCGGTGTCGTATAATAAAATCTCATCAACATATTTACAGGCTTGAACCTGTGCATATCTTTCATAGATAGATTGTACTGGCTTATTTTTTAAGCCAGGTCTATCTGTCGTGGGGTCTACTTGAAGGGCCACTTTGAGATAATCACACCGCTCTTTTTCCATCTTTAACATGGTAACATGGCCGGCATGAAATAAATCAAAACAAGAACAATTAAATCCTATTTTCATTTGAACTCACAATCTACCATAATTTCGGTCAAACAAGCAATCATATTGATTTCGTGGTCGGCCACAAAGGCAGATTGATACTGGTACTTGGCCAGTATGAGAACTAGTTGCGGAACCGAACTAGGTGTAAGAACATCATACAATGAATCATATATCTTACGATAAATTTTTGTTGGATCATTATCAAGATTGGCAGTAACCCATTTGCGAGTAGAAGCAAAGTCTTTATCTTTTAAAGATGAAATTAACGATTCAAATTGTATATCAGTAATGTTAGAAAGGATACCAGTATCAATGGTGCCAGATATCGAATATCGCTGCAATTCATTAAGAATTCTCCGATGGTCTGGGAAATGCTTTGTGATGACTGCCGCAACAACATCTTTTGAATATTTAATGCCTTCTTGTTCGAGAATGTTTTCAACTCTTTTAAAGAATTGAGAAGCCAATTTTGGTTTAGAACCGTTGATTTTAAAGTCGATAACAGAGCACCGAGAATGGATCGGATCGATAATACGATTTTTAAAATTACAGGTAAAAATGAAGGAACAGTTCGAGGCAAATTCTTCAATGGCTCCCCGTAAAGCAGGTTGAGTTGAATTTGGATTGAGATAATCAGCCTCATCAATGATGATAACTTTTCTGCCACCAGCCAAAGAAACTGAAGAAGCATAGTTTTTAATTTTATTACGAAGGACATCAATGCCAGACTCATCAGAGCCATTGATGACAATATAATCGCAACCGACCTCATTACACAATGCTTTAGCAACTGTTGTTTTTCCAACACCTGCCGTACCAGATAAAAGAAGATTTGGTATTTCTTTTCTCTTAACGAACTCCTGAAAAGTTTCCTTGAGCGCATCGGGAAGAATACAATCTTCAATTGTTTTTGGCCGATACTTCTCGACCCATAATAAATGTTCCATTCAAAACTCCCATAATATAATTTACAGCAATACTACTCAACAGCGTTTAAACGGCCTACTGTTTCAAGATAATCTTCTTCAATGGCAATGTTGCCGTTTACAATACTAACAACTGTTTTACCTTTTTGTTCACCTTCTGTGGCTGTAAAGACGGCAACAACATGTTTAGGATTAATTGCAATACTTGATTTTGAAATTGCTTCAGTAAAATGTAACATTATTATTCTCCAATCTTGGTTTCTTTTGCTTCAAAAGCAATCCAATACTGAATGTCATCTTTGGTGTTTTTGAAATGACCGATTCCTTTGAAAGAAATCTTCACATTATAACTACCAGAAATTAATTTAATATTTTCTGTTTTGAATACGATGCTGTATTTTGAACCATTACCAGTGCCAACTTCAATTGTGTTTGTGTGTGCGGCATTATTGTTTGCATCAAAAGTAACGATTTCAATTTTCTCACCATCAGATTTGACGGCAATATTTGGTGACGAAACAACACTAGCCGATTTAATCACAGAATCCAAATCTTCTGCTGTCAAAGTAAATTCACAATCAACGGAAGGCAAAGTAATTTCTTTTTCGGGTGGTGTTACAATCATTTCTTTGGCAGTCATTCTGTAGTTACCGGAACGTTTGCCTACTTTAAAAATTACATCTGATTCCGTAAAGTCGATTTCAGAATCTTTATAAAGGCTATGAATTGATAAGAATTCATTCAAATCATAGATGCAGAATTCTTTTGGAAATTCATCTTTAAGATTGGCTTGTGCTAAAACAGTTTTACCAGATGATACTGTGGTAAGTTTGGTGCCTTTTTTGAATTGAATACCTTGGTTGATGGAAGAAAAGTTCTTCAATACGGTAAGGGTTTCATTTGATAGTTTCATTTACTTCTCCATTATTTAAAAAATCTATTGTATCATGTTCATACAAAAACATCAAGCAGCACAACGCATGTGCCAAGTGATTCTTACCAGTTTCTTGGTCATTTTGTTCACCACATTTCCAAGCCCAAAGATGCCGTTGCATGGCATCAAAGTATCTGCGCTTGGCATCAGGAACTTTTTTCCAATTATCTGGTTCATACTTCTCTGCACCAAAGGTAAGAATTTCTACTGTTGCCTTGAGTGCATTAGGTGGAATTAAACTATACTGCAATTTGCCACCATCAAACTTACGGCCACCAGTAGTTGCATTTTGAGAAGCTTTCACTTCATCTGCAATTTTGTAACCATATGGATTTCCCATTACATCTCTCCTACGAAATTAGCCACAGCTGGCATATCTCCTTGGAAATGATAAGTGCCGATGTGTGATGTTTTCATCCAAGGACATAAGTGAATTTTTCCACCCATCTTACGCCACATCTGACAGAACATATAATCTTCTGATAGATAACGGTCAGAACCACCACCAGTAATTGAATCTTTGGTATCAATAACAGTATCAAAGAAGGCATGAATGTAACGAGATCCGTCAAAGTGTGCTTGACCTACATGGTCAGGCTTATATCGAATCATTGGATATTGTTTCTCCATTTTTCCAAAAACTTCACGTTTAATCATCATAAAGCCAGTACCAATTTCCATAACTTCTAATGGTTCTGTGACGGAGAATTGTGCTGTACCTTTAACTGGATTAAACACATAATCACCAGTAACTTTTTCAAGCATACCGGGATCAATATCTGGATGTTTTGTTACGGCTGTTTTAACTGATTTCCATTTAATGGCTTTTTTAGGATAAGGACCACCAGATACTTCATTGTTCATAGCCAAGAGTGCAATCACATCTTGTGGATTAAAATGAATATCTGAATCGATAAACAACATATGACTGCAATCGGAACGATGGAGATATTCATCGACAAGATAATTTCTTGCTCGTGTAATTAGTGACTCATTGAATAAGAATGAGAATTTAACGTTAACACCATACTGCATACAAAGACCTTGAAGGTCAAGGCAGGCTTTCATGTATAGGCCGTGGTTCATACCACCATACATTGGTGTCGCAACGAATAAACTTTTCTTTTGTAAATCTTCTTTTTTAATTGATATTTCCATTTGCGCTCCGATAATATAAAAAAAGGGAGTCCTTTTTGAGGATCTCCCTACTACGCCTTAATTAGGCAGTAAAACTAAAACCACCTTTGTATGCGGCACGAACCAGAGCTTTTGTTGGTTTACCCATGCGATAGAAAGAAACTTTCTTTCCGTCAACAACTTTGGCATTCGTATAGATTACGTTACCTTCTTGACGAAGCTCGTCAATACGTGCGGTAACATTGGTGATGCCAAAACGGCGTTGGGCTTGTTTGACAGTGAAAGTGTTGTAACCAGAAGATTGTTGTAAGGCATTCAACATCTTTTCTTTAGCAGATAATTTGCTCATTGTAATACTCCATAGTAAAGTTAATAATAAATCCTTGCACTAAGCAAGTTCTCACATCATATCATTATGTATGTGATTTGTCAAGCGTTTATCGACCAACTTGTGGTAAATATTTCGCTTTGGTTTCTTCCCATGACAGATAAATCAAATCGTCATAGAAAAGAGTTTCATATGAAACATTGTTTTTCTTTTGTAATTGCCGAATTCTACCTTTGGCATATTTTGTTTTCCAAATAGTAGACAATGCTTCTACGCTGGTGTCAAATGACTTTACCAGTTTATCTTCTGTAATTTTTTTGCAAAGATAATCATTGGTATTATTATAGAGAGGACTAAAATAAATACCACGTTGGTGTTCCGTTCTTGTTAATTCTTTTGGTATACCAAGTTTTGGATATGCAAAATGTAATGAACGATTTTTATGGTCCCGCTTGAGTGGAAGACCTTGTGTATTCTTGGCTTCCCACCACTCGAAATATCTTTTAGTGTGTTCTTCTTTTAACCATTCAAAAATCATTTTTTTGGTTGCTCTTGAAGGTTCAAATGCCACAGAACCACTTGAGAAACCCATTTTATTCCAATGTTCTAATCCATCATACTGAGATAGACCACCAGACTTAGTATTGCCGTACAAACTAGTAGTTGTAACTCCAACAAGGACATCTCCATATCTTTCTCTCCAATCTCTTTGAACTGTATCAGCCAAACAAAGTAAAGCAAGTAATTTACCACCCATGTAATTGAAGCCAAGTGGTTGTAATGGAACGATAGTGGAACCAATTGCGGTATGATTAATCATTCCTTGTTGTGTTTTAACATCTCTATCCCATCCAATTGCTTTATCTCTAGGAGTTAAATCCAAAAAGTCTGATGAGATACAGATGACACCCAAGTATTTATTAGTAACTTCATCTTCAATTGTATAGAATAGATTACGACCAATATTGGAGTTGTTCTTCATTGTAGAAGAAAAGGTACGAATGGCATTCCATGTTTCTGCCAATTCACCATTATGTAATTTCATAACAGGTTTTAATTTTTCATAATCATCCGGTTCAGTTGGCATCCAGAAATTATTTTTAACTTGATTGATAAGTTTTTCTTGTTCAGGATTTACCATTTGACTTTCTTGGCCAAACAAGGTAGATACTTCTTGAACAGGATATCTTTCTTTTACTTCACACCATTTTTGGTATAAAGTATATTCACGAACATCCATTTGTGATGCATAGGTTAAATCTTCGGTAAGAACTTTTACTAATTGTTCTTTATCAATGTGTTTAAATGTGGAAGGTGGGTTCTTTTCAGACCATTCGTTCCATTGTTTTTCTACATATTCAATTGGTGTCGCCATTAACGGATTCTCAATTTCTTTATCATTTTGTTACGTTTACTCATACCAGACTGTAGTGCCATTGGTTTTACTTTTTCAGTATACACTATTCCATTCATGTGGTCAAGCTCATGTTGAAAGCAACGAGCAGATATGCCATTGTATTTTGCCGTTCTGGTTACTCCGTTAAAATCTTGGTACTCTACCTCAATCTCTTGTGGTCTGGTAATTCTAAGTCCTAAAAGTGGAAACGATAAACAACCTTCTATCATATGGCATTCACCACTAGTTGAAATTATTTTAGGATTAAAGAACGCCACATACTCCTCATTGGCACCCATTACAAAAACACGATATGATAGCCCACATTGATTGGCAGATAAACCATATCCTTTATAATACTTACAAGTTTCCACTAAAGAAGATGCAAGCGAATTTGGATTAACAGGAGGATTATCAAAATTAAATTCTGGTACAACTTGTTTTAATATTGGATTATCTTCGGCAACTAAAGGCAACACCTGTGCCTGAGGTTGTATTGGTTTTTGGTTTAATGCTTCTTCTGTATTATATGTAAAAACATCACTCATTTTGCCACCTGACTAAAATTGTTTTTCTTTTCAAACCGGATAACACTCCGGAATTTATCAAATAATTGGTCACCTTTATGAGAGATAACAAAAATATTGGTATCAGAACCCATTTCTTGTATTAGTTTTAAAAACTCCTCGGTGCCAACGCCATCTAAACTAGAATCAAATACCTCATCAAGAATCAATAAATTGGTATTGGTACTATTCTTTAGTTTGGCAATCTGTCGCCATGTAAATAATAATGCCAAATCAATGCGCATCTTTTCACCTTCTGAGAAATTAGCATAACCAAATTCATCACGGTGCCTAGATTTAATTGTTTCTTCAAATGATTCATTGATATTAAAATTCACAAAGAAATCCATGGCAGTCAAATACTTATTAATTAATTTATTCATAATAGGTAAATACTGACGAATAATCTTTGTTTTGATACCAGTATCTTTTAATAAGTTTCCAGCAAACTCATAGTATTGTTTCTCTGTGGAAAGTTCTTCTTGCTTCTTAACCAACACACCAAGTTCTTCTTTGAGTTCTTTCAACTTGGCATTTTCTTCTTCAAGATTATCTTTGTGACTGGTCAGTTCTTCCACTTCTCTTTGTAATTTTGTGACGAACTTATTAATTGCTGATATTGTTGAATTGTGTTTAACGACCTCGTTGTTATGTTCCGTGATGTGTTTAAGGCCATTCTGAATTTGTTCGATTCGTTTGCTCGTTGCATCAATCTGAACATTGATATCTGATAAGGCTGTAGTAACTTCTTCTTTGGTTTCATTGAGAGTGGATACTTGTTCAGTTCTAAACTCTTGGTCAATTCCTTGTTTACAGGTTGGGCAATCAGCATGCTCTTCATAAAATGTGACCTCTTTATCAATCTTCTTAATGCGTGATTCTAGTTTAGATTCCAACTGTAATAGTTTGGAACTTTTTCTTTGAACCGACATTTGATCGGCAATCTTACTCTGCAATACATCAATATGTTTCTGTATAAGTTCCACATTTTTTTCTAATGTAAAGATTTGGTCTACAGAATCGGCAATCTCTTTGCGTTTCTTGGCAATCTCCTCATCAGAACGATTCTTGTGTTCTTCAATGCTTTGTTTCTGAAAGTTAATCTTCTCAGATGTCAAATCCATTTCATATTTGTTTTTGGATGAAGTGTCTTTTATAATGGCCATCTTCTCTTTGACAACACCATTCATAGAGGAGAAGATTTGAATATCTAATAGATCCTCAATGATTGCTCTACGGTCCGCTGGAGTTAATTGCATAAATGGAACAAACGAGGCCGAGCCAAGAATAACCACTTGAGTAAACGATTTATAATTTATTTTGAGAATAAATTTTTCTAAGTGTTCTTGGTAATCTTTTGCCTTGGCATCTTGGTCCACCATAATGCCATTACAATATACTTCAAATGTGTTTGGTTTAATACCACGAATCACTTTGTATTGTTTTTTGCCAATAGAAAATTCAATCTCAACTATACAATCTTGTTGATTGATAGAATTAAGTAATTGTGGTTTATTGATTTTACGAAATGGTTTACCAAACAAACCAAAACACAATGCATCCAGAATAGTGGACTTACCTGCACCATTGTTACCAATGATTAGTGTGTTTGGTGACCTTTGTAAATCAATTTCGGTAAAATAGGTGCCGGTAGATAGAAAGTTTTTCCATCTAACTTTTTGAAAAATAATCATTTACAATAAGTTTCTTTACATTTTAAACATGATATGTTCAATAAATTTATAATATCCCAAATGGGCGTATTATCTGGTATTTCTAAATGTTCACAACATTTATCTTTACAACTAAAACAATCTATATTGCCGTTTGCATCGTAAACACATCTGGTCGTTTCACTACAAAACATACCTAATTCTTTATTTGGAAAACTTTTACAACAACTAAACCTAAACTCATAAATTGAGCAAAGCTTATTTTCATCAAGATATGGACAAATCATGCCTGTTCTTGGTTCAATGCCTCAACATATAGTTCTTTTAAAACTGATTTGAGTTTATCATTATTAATATGTTCTTCTTTAATGCCATCCACAAACTTGTTAATGATTGAAATGGTATCTTCTGCTTGATTAACTATATCATCATCTAAGCCTTCTGTCAAGTCAATTATATCTTCAGCAATGGTAATATCAACAGGATTAACATTGTATAGATTACTCATAAACTTGTCAAACAGATAAGGATTCGTTTTGTTGACTACCACTACCTTAACATATGTTTCGGTATATTTGCTTAAATCTTTACTGGTAATTTCTGTAATGCTTTGTTCTTTATCATCATATACGGTACGATGAAACATTACGTTAGGATTTTCAATAAACTCCAACTGGCGGCTAGACAAATCAAAAAGGTGAAAACCCCTTGGATCATTATAATCTTGCCAGGTGAGTTCGTATGGGTTACCCAAATACCAAATATTATCTGCTTGAGAACGATGGTGAAAATGACCACTAAACACCATATCAAAACGTTTAAATAAATCACGGTCGTATCCTTCATAATTTGGTATACCACGATTCATTGAAAACCCAGAAATTTCTAAATGCCCCATACAAAGCGATGCATCTGTGCTTTCAATAACCTTTAGACTTTCATCATAGTTATCGGCACAAATCCATGGAACCATACAAATCTTTGTGTTGTATACTTCAATGTTTGTAGGTGAATCAATAACATTAATATTGTTATATTCTTGTAGTAATAAATGTACTGAGTTTACATTATTGGTATTTTTAAAATAGGTGTCGTGATTTCCAGCCAACATATGAACTTTAATGCCTTTGGCATATAACTTGTCAAAGAACATTTCTCTTGCACGCTTTAATGTGAAAAAGTTTATATACTTTCTACGGTCAAATGTATCACCTAAAATAAGAACAGTATCAATGCCATTTTTATCAAGAATTGGAAAAAAAGTATCTCGATAAAATCTTTCATAATATTCTAAGAAATGTGATGAATCATTACGAGCACCAAAATGTTGGTCTGTAATAATGGCAACTTTAGTTGCGGTTTGGTTTTCTATTGTCAACGTCATTATAATATTTAATTTCTAATACAGATTCAAGTGGTTGTTGGTTGGCAAACACAGTTGCTTCATGTAGTGTTTCAAACAATTTATCTCTTAAGCTTCCTCCACTCAAGGTATAACTAACTTTATACATTATATCATTCTCCTAAAAACTTTTCAATACCCTTAGGCTTCTTTACTTCTTTTTTCTTTTCTCTGGCTTCTTCATAGTTCTCAATAAACTCGGCAATGTTATCATACAGTTCGAACTGCCTTGAAGTACCATCTTCAAACTCCATTAATTCCATTTCATCTAATATACCCATTTGTTCCGTGGCTTTATACTTAACGTACAACTGTTTCTTTTCTTTTTGTATTCTTCGTAAAAAGGCATAGTAGATGATTTGTGTAAAGTAAGCAAATGGATTCTTGGACTTACTAGGATCAAAGTTATCAAAATACATTAAACAGTTTTCAATACCATCAGACATCATTTCATCACGATAGGTATAGTTTATAAAATTAGGTTTATGTGATAGTCCTTCGGCAATCTTCATAAAGCACTCACCAATATAGTTTGGAATAGCCGGAGGTGCAGTTTTATTTTTCTTAGCCTCCATAGTCTTAGCTTTGTAATCGATAAGAGCCTGTAAAAAGTCGGCATTGTTTATATAATGTTTTTGTTTAGTCGCCATGTTTACCACATAATGTTATTGACATTCGCTTGACAAGAGTGTAAAGTCGAGTATGTCCTTGGTTGAAAGTATTAATGTATTGTATCATTACCTTGTTTTATAGTAGTTAATTCATTTACTATCTCTTGTATTTCTTCATCATTCATTTCGTCAATTGAATCCTTTGCTTTCAACAAACGTTGAATCTTTTCTACAGTATGGAGATAATACTCAGAGAATTCTTCATCAGGTTCCAAAATACAGAGAACATCTTGTATTTTTAATTGTATTTGATTTTTCTTTAATAGTTGTACAGGCAACCAATGACGCATGACCAAACCAGAATGATTTCCACGATAATCAATTTCAAATGACATAGGTTCTTCAACGTCATAATATTGAACACCGTTGGCTGTTACCGTACCAACGATATCTTCACCATTCTGTAATTTAATAATTTTTATATTATCCATTTTTAAGGCCTATCTTATAGATTTTGAATGGGAACTTCTCATTATTATATATCTTTGTTCTTTCCACGAAATGTTTTAATGTATAATTCATATGTTTTTTATATCTGAGGTCATCTGCTATGTCGTATAATGTGGCTATTTCTTTGCCATCACTTTGTCGTAAACTTCGTCCAATACTTTGCAAAGTTCGAATACTCGATTTTGTTGGCATCGCAAATATAATGTTATGCAAATTCCTAATATTAATACCAGTGCTAAAAGTCCCAAAAGAAGCCACAATAATAGCATCGTTTTCTATCTCCATAATTTTTCGTATTTCTTCACGGTCAGTAGTTTCTGTACCGCCATAAACAAAGAATATTTTTCTATTGCCAATATTCTTGGTGTCCTTTATCATATCATACAGGACACGGCCATGTTTGTCAACCATTTGAAAGAGTATAAGAGTATTTTTACCTAAGCTAACTGCAAGATTCTTAATGAATTTATTTCTTGTTTCATGTGTAATGAGATACTCAATTTCTTCTTGGTATGTTTTATCTTTTAACTTCAAACATTCTTCATCGGTATGTTTTAAAACTAAACATTTAATTTCAAAATTTGAAAGTTGCTGCTTATCAATAAGTTCTTTTGTTGAGATTACCTTTTCTACAGAACCAAATAAACCTTCTAATACCAGTTTGTGTGTTTTGGTTCCATCTAAAGTACCAGTAAGACCAATACGGTATTTGGCATTGATACAAGATGTAAGAATGGTGGTGAGTGATTGTGCCTTGAATAAATGTGCTTCATCACCTATAATATAATCAAATTGGTGAAAGTATTCTTTTGGCATCTTGTAAAGAGATTGCCAAGTAGAGATTATTAAATCTTTATCTGAATCTTTTTCTTTACCTTGGTAAATACGGTGAACATTGGTCATCTCACCATCATTATAATCACCAAAGTCGGAGTATAACTGTTCAACCAAAGAAGTGGTTGGAACAATAACAAGGCCTTTAAGGTTTTGATATTTGTGTAACTGTTGGAAGATTAGATAGATGATAAGAGATTTGCCAGATGCCGTTGGAGAAACTAATAACGCTCGGCGTTTCTGCATGGCATGAATAAAGGCATCTAATTGGTGTTCTCGTACTTCAATAGGATCACCACGAGAATGTATCTTTAATTCTTCAGCAAACTTCTTGGCATGATATAAAGAAAACTCATCTTCAAAATCCAAATTGTTTTGAATTTCATAACTGTAGTTTCTTTCTTTACAGAATTCTTCAATGTAGTTTAATAATCCAGTGTAAATGGTATTGTTGCGTAAATCAAACAGGCGTATCTTGCCGTCCCATATACGATTTCGATATGCTGGAACAAACTGATAACCTGGAACAAAGAATGTAAAAAACTCCGATAACTCTTTGGCTACGTGTTTTTCACATTCTATTTTTGCATAGACTTCATTTACTTTGGAGATTATTATATCATTCATACATAAATGTGTGCCATTATTGGCCTCCAATAAATTTTTCCCAAGAGATAAAATCTCTCAACTGCCAAGTTCTTTGCTTCAATTCATTCATAATAGATTCAATAACCGATACACATTCTTCATGGTATACTTTCTTCTCTAACATTTTAATTAAATCGGAGTCGCCTTCCAGATAAGCACTAATGTCCGATTTCAATACAAATGAAAAAGGTTGCCAGCCATGTTCTTCTAATTCTTCTTGGCTCATTCTGCCAGAATAATACTCAATCTTTACCTTACGCATACGCAGGTAATCAAAGTGTGCCTTTTTGGCCGCAATCTTGTGTTTGGTGAGAATGGAAAGATATTTGTTGTGTAATACCGGAATACGGAGAAGTTCTTTGCCAGGTTCCGTCTGGTCAATCTCTACATCTTTTTCCCAATGTTTAAGTACTTGCTCTAATGTTTCCATAATATAATAAAAAAGTTATTTTAAAGTTTTATAATAACACAAATATGTTATTTTGTCAAGCTTAAACTGGTATAAAATTGTAGTAATCGTATTGGAATGTTACTGTGGAATACATGATATCATCAGCCGACATTTTAGTATCAAAAACAATGTCTGCCAGCATGACTGGAAATGCATTAATAAACTGAACCCGTATGGTTGGATTGTTTAAGTTATTTAATACAGTTAAAGTGGCATCTGAATATGAACTTTCAGGTGTTTGTTTATATTGGTTTTGTAGTGCTGCCAACCTTTTTCTTTCCTCAAAGCTCTCTGGAGAGGCGATGGACCGCATCCAAGAGTATATATTCTGCCATGTTTCTAACTTCTCATCTACGGCAAAATCAACGTTTAACTGGTTATACATTATCTTATTACCAGGAGCAAATATGTCCAACATTGGAGTAAACAATGGTGCCTGTCCTAGATTAACTCCAGGTAGATTTACTGATTGGCAGAAATATTGAACCGATCCAATCCTGTCAAATGTAAGAATATACTTTGACGCTTGAAGATAATTTGTATTCTGAGGGATTCTTGTGAGTGCTGTCATACGTTTATTTAGGTGATAAAAAAACCGCCTTAAGGCGGTCTATTTTATTTCCAAATCATCCAACAACCTTCATTTTTATGATGGTCTGGATCATCTCTCATGGAAATAATTGAATTTTTATCGATACCCATTTCATCACAAAATTGGTATATTCCGTTTCTTACGGTGTTTACACCACGGTCATCTGTGAACCAATCGTGACCTGAGAAAATACCACCTTTTTTTACTTTAGGCCAATAGTTCATACAATCTTGATAAACGGATTTGTGTGAATGATTTGCATCAATAAAGATCCAATCTAAAGAATCATTCTCAATAAAATGATGACCCGTTTCTGAAGGTTTTTTAATTAAAACCACTTTATTGGTATTTTTATTATCGGGACTATTCAATTTGTCCAAAAAAGTTTCACCAACACTTTGCATCATTTTGCCATCCATGTGGCCCCATGGACAATCATCAGCATAATCTTTGTATTCGTCCCATTGGTCTACAGCATAATACTTGGTAATCCTAGGCACTTTCTCCATCATATGAAACATATTGGTACCAAAAGCAACACCTACTTCTGCTGCCACAATGTCACGGTCAAGAGAGTTTAATATTTTAATAAATCCTGAAGAACTTTCTCTTTCAAAAATATCTGGACTAGCCAACCATTCACTATAAGACTTATAATAGTACGGATCAGTAAACATAATAATTTCCTTTAAAAATAACAAAAAAATACTTCTTACTATTATATATGTAACAAAAAAAAGAGACCACCGAAGTGGTCTCTCTAAATGTCCTTCTTGTCGAGGACTTTTTGATTACATCAAGTTCTTAACGCCGAACAAACGATAGTACACGTTTCTACGGGCTTGTAACTTGCCATCATCTGGATATACACCAGAAGCACCATTAGAGAATGGGTTAGCAACCATGCCGTAACGGGTCTTGAATCCAATCTTTGGTTGGAATGTGTACTGGTCTACTGCACGAACCATTTGGAGAGGAACGTATGGGCAATAGAACAAACCAGCGTCATATGGGCTCGAACCTTTGTAACCAATCGTTACCAATTCTTGGTTGCTTGTGTAACCACCAAAATATGGGTCGATGTATACTTTGATACGGCCATGTAACAGACCAGCAAATGTATTACCTGTGTCGTCTACTTGCAAATCTGATTGTAGAGCAGGAGTGTATGAAAGAACACCAGCCATAGCCATTGCAGATGCTACGTCTGAGGATACGATCAATACGTTACCTTTACCTCTACGAGTTTGCTTGGCAATCACGTTAGCGTCACGCTCAATTTGGAAAATCAAACCTTTAAAGCGCTCAACTGACCAACGGCCGTTAGAGTCTGTATCAAGGTCGAAATAACCAGCGGTAGTTGTACCATACTGAGCACCAGCAACAGCACAGGTGTAGATTGTACGGATAACTTCACGGTTAATTTCAGAGAGGATTTCTGTAGACAGAATGTTTGACAATTCTGTTTCAGCATCAAGACCATGAACTGCTTTCAAGTCTTGTGCGAGTTCTAAAGAATACTCAGCCTTCAGAGCACGGGATTGTGCCGTTACAGTAACTTTCTCAATAGAGAAGGCCATCTGTTGGAATTGCTTGGTGTAGTCTGTATCTGTACCAAGAATCTCAGCGTTAGCTGTAGGCATTGCAATACCGGATGTGGTTGCGTTGCCAGTAGGATCTTGGAAGTTTGTGGAAAGGTCAGCTGCACGGGTTCCTTGGAAACCATAAGGATTATTTCCGGAGAATGAACCAGAGAATACCGTATTAGCTTCGTTGTAGAATGCTTCTGTACCAGTTTGACTTGCGTAACGTGCACGCATTGCAAAAATCAAACCTGTAGGACCAGTCATTGGCTGAACGCCAGCAACGTCATAAGCGATTAGATTTGGCAAAGCACGGCGTACTAATGAAATCAAGATAGGATCAAAATTGCTGATAGCAGATCCAGTAATGTTGGCAGGGGTGGAACCACCAGTGGCGGTCTCATTCAAAGCCATACGATCTTGATTCATAGCTTGTTGTTGATTCTCCAAAACAAGAGCTGTAACAGCTTTCTTGTAAGGATCGGTAATCGATTCGAGCTCAGGATGCTCGAGTACCGGTTGCCACTTTTTTTGTAGTTCTTCTGTTAAATACATTTTATAGTTCCTTTTTTTATGTATTATAGGTTAATTACTTAACCAAAGTTTGTGAAATGGTTTTTGAATAAAGATCCATCATTGGGTCGGCCGAAGCAACTGACTTCTTTTCTTCCTCAATTTGGACTTCATCGTCTAGTGAAGAATTGTCTGCAACTTTAACATCCGATTTGAAATATGATTCTTTCAAAGTTGTAAGTTTAGAAGCAAATTCTTCCTCAGTAGTAAATTCCACACCCTCTGCGAGTGATTTTAATTTTTCTACTTGAGTTTGGGGTAAGCCTTCACACGCTGTGTAAATGGCTTCAATTTTTTTCTGTTCGTTTAACTCTTTGGTTAACTCGACACCTTTGCTAATTTGTTCATTAAGAGCAGATTCAAGTTCATCAACCTTGTCGGTCAATTCACCAATAACGTCAACCTTGTCGGCAGGAATATCGATATAATGCTCTTCAAACAAACCTTTGAGACCAGTAATGAAGTCTTCCACGATTTCAGCACGGAGGCCTTTTTCAATGGCAAGTTCATTTTCTTTCATCCACTCCTCAACCATGTAGTTGAGATAGTCATCAACCTTAGCGGCCAAATCTTCTTTGATTTCTTCTACTGCGGTTTCAAATTGTTCTGTCAAAGCAACTTCAGCTTCAGCAATAACTTCTTCAGCACGAGCAATAACGGCAGCTTCAAAAATTGTGGAAGCTTTTTGAACGAATTCTTCAGAAAGGTTTTCACCGGATAAAAGAGCGTCTAAATCTTCTTTCATTTTTTCCTTTTTCATCATTTTTTTAATAA
>Ga0181355_1000311_pt1 | contig 20534 bp, 30 predicted proteins | sample Fa13VDMM15DN_FD_130099 | JGI IMG/M metagenome (GOLD analysis project Ga0181355, IMG submission 130099) | Freshwater viral communities from Lake Michigan, USA - Fa13.VD.MM15.D.N | ecosystem: Environmental > Aquatic > Freshwater > Lake | place: USA: Michigan | collected 2013-09-23 | reverse complement strand
GTAATCCTTCCATATTTTATAACTTTATTTAATGTAAATATACGACGGGTATTATAGGATTCCAAGCGCTTTCATATTTTCTATTTGATCATCTGAAAGTTGGAAATCTGGTTCCTCTACTTTAAATTTATTAGTGGTGAAACTCTCAATTTTATCCACTTGTTCAGGAGTAAATACATCACCTATGAGTAAATAATAACAATTATAACATAACAATTCTAAATTTTCTAAACGATAGTTGCGTTTATTGTTGTCTTTAAAGTTAAGTAACAATGGTATTTTATAATCAGTTACTCGACGTTCACAGAATCCACAATTAGCACAATCCTCAGATATTTTATTTTCATAAATTAATCTATTCTTAATCTTTTCAGGATTAAAATGAGATGGATCCATCTGTCCATTTAATATCTGTTCTAAGGCAGGTTCTTTTTTAGCTCCAACTAAGTGTTTTGGAATACCCTTACCAGACTGGTTAAAATGGGTATCGAATAGTGTTTTACCAGTTTCATCATCATTGTAAAGCTTAGCGTATGCTTTATAGTGAGTGTAAGAACAATCTAAGTAACGAGCAGCTGCTCTGTTACTACGAGTGTGTCTCATAGCCCTTAAGATGTCATCTTTCGAAAACGGTTTTGGTTTCATAACTATTTTTTCTTCTTATCATTTCCTTTTATAACTTGCAACAACATCCATAAATCATCTGGATTTTGTAAGAGTATTTCGTTACCATTAGGATCAACTAAAGATTGTATATTTCCCTCAGGGTCAATTCTATCATACAGATAGAAAAATATTAATTCAGATGCTTCTTTTCCAAAATGTAATACAATCAAATTATCAATAGCCTCATAAAACACATCGTCATATTTAGTAAGATCTAAATGAAAATCACTATCTAATAAATAAGCTCTTGCATTTGCTTGTTCTAGATTAATTATAATTTTATTAAATGATTCTCTAGTAGCATCCTCTTGTGTTTTTTTCCTTCTTGTAAGAGTTGTATCAGAACCTAAAATTAAATCTATTGATTTTTTTGCATCATCAATATTTCCTTCCATAACTAAATTTGTTTTATTAAATCCCTTATTTCAATACATCTATCGTAATCTTCACTCTCAACATAATGTTCTAATAGATTTTCAAGAGTTGGTTGCCATTTTTCCTTTTCTAATTCTAAATAGGAAGTTGTACCAGCAATTTGAAATAAAGAAATTGATTTTTTATTTTTTTGAATTCCATCTCTTATAGCAAATATTGTTTCCTCTATAACTGCCTTTCTAATTGCAGGGTGTGTACTTACTTGTTCATAGGTCGTCCCATCCCCAAGTGATATTTTGAACACCGGAATTCTCCTTTTCATATTATTTCTTTTTAACAGTGATTACTCAGCTGTAACTTCTTCCTCAGGTGCTGGAGGAGCTTCTACTGGAGCTTCTACAGGTTGTTCTTCAGGCATAATTGCCTTTTTGATCATTAATCTAATATCCTGAATAGGGATTAAGAAACCAATAACATTATCAAAAGGTACATCTGTATCCATATTTGCCGTCAGATTATATTGTTGCAAACCTTGGTTTAATTTAGATTGTAACTTTTGAGTCATAGCCGCTTTATCATCACCCATTAATGTTTGAGGTAATGCAAATTGCACTTTAATACCTTTTTTAGTTGGGTTATGGTTTACGTCTACTTTAAGTTTTGGTTTTATATTCAAATCTGCCATTATAATGTGTTTATATATAAATATTAATTATTCTAGTATCTCATCAACCAAACCGTATTTATGTGCTGTTTGAACATCGAAATACCATTCAGCTTGTTTATCTCTATGAGGTTGTAATATTTTAGGTGTTAATTTTGTTTTAGAAATCAGATAAGTATCACATAATTTATCAATACGTTCTGTTTCTTTTAATTCTTGTTTATGGAATGCTACTTTACCATTTATTTCATATGCGGCTTCATGATACATGAATGTCGAATATTTACTCGCAATTCTGTGGTGCCCCGCTGCATATATTATTAAAGCCATAGACATTGCTGTACCGTGGCATATAGTATGGATTGGAGTCTGCGAGTTATCAATTACATCAATTAAAGCTAACCCACTGAATACTTCCCCACCAAATGAATTGATAATGAGTTTAATTGGTTCTACTGTTTGCTTTTTAGCGTCCTCATTATTAATCTCATATATATCTTGTATAATTTGATTAACTGTGATACATTCAATATCTCCCAACGTTATGATCCGACTTAATGGATCTAATTTAGAACGACGCTCTCTTGACATAATTTACAATTTTCTCTTATAAATATAAGTACAAATTATTGCTTAAACAAAGGAGGGCAATTAGAATTTGTTTCGCCGTTTCTATACCCGTAGAAACCCCATTTATATTTAAAATATTCATGGCATTCTTTTTCAATTAATCCCTTCTGGTACGTTACTTCGGGTTCTATTTTTCTAGTACCTACTGATACGAAATGATAGAAGTGAGTATTATAAGTTCTCTTCATCTCCATTCCTGACATTTCACATTGCATAAAGAACTCCCAATCAACAACCCAAGGACCAGGATATGTTTCATCCCAACCTCCAACTTGAAGATATTTAGTTTTATTCATGAATATAGGAAGAGTTGAACCACAATCATCAGATTCTTTTCTATTGATGGTGGATGTGTAATCCCAAAAACCAACAAGATCAAAATCCTCTACACTCCCTAATGGATGAACTACAAATTGTTTAAAGATTCCTGGATTAGGTTCTATTTGGTTTGGAGCCCAAACAATATTTGGGTCATATATTTCTTCTAACTTAGCGTCCCAATCTTTATCAAATACATTATCATCATTTACGATTAATATTTTATCTGATGTTGCGTTATATACTCCAAAATTTGTTGCTGTATTTAATCCTCTATTTTCAGGAAGACTAAGTACATCAATATGTTTAGAGTATTTGTCTAATACTTCTTTATTAATATCGTAAAAACCATCTACAACAACTATAATTTGATTTTTATGAGCAGCCCCATTGATTGCTGAATTTAGACATACGTCTAAAGCATGAGGTTCTTTATATGTTGGGATTATTACTGATATCATTATTTGTTATTTAAAATCATTTCAATTCTTTCTTCTAATGTATATTTCGGCTTGTAAATTGAATTAAATAAAGATGGATCACAAACTCTATACGATACACCTATTGGTTTTCCTATTAAATATTTTATTCCATTAGTAGGAGTATGACCACTTATTTCAAACATTGTTTTTGCTAAATCATTAAATGAAGTTGCAATACCACTTCCTAAATTTAATGCATCAGTTTCAACATCATTATCAACTACAGTCATAACCGCTTCAACTATATCATCCATATGAATAAAGTCTCTAACTTGAGTACCATCTCCCCATATTTCAAATTCATCGACTTTACGATTAATTCTATCTATAAAGGAAGGAAATGGATATGTTAAATCTTGGTCGATACCATATCCACTAAACGGTCTAAATACATAGACTTTAGTTCCACTTTGTCTTACAAATTTAGCTAAATATTCTCCTGTTAGCTTAGACCACCCATAAGTATAGTCAGGTAATCTTATATCATTTAAATTAATATCACTTTCTTTTAACTGATATTTTAATTCAGGTAATTGTAAGTGAACTGGGTAAGCAGCGCTACTACTAAAGTATACTACTCGTTTTTGTTTTGTCTTAATTACCCAATTAAAGAACTCAGAATCAATTGATAAATCAGTTGCTACAGATAATGGTTCATTTTCAATAGTTTCTCTCCCACCAACAATAGCTGCTAAGTGAATAATTAAATCAAATACTTGATTTGACTGTTTGAAATAATCTCTACAATCATTTCCTTCTTTTAAATCTATTCCTAAAATTTCATGTTTACCATTGAAATGTTTTAAAAATGATCTACCAACAAAACCTAAATGACCTGTTATTAATATTTTCATTTTATAATATTTTTATATAGTTCAATATGTTGATTAGCTACATATCTTGAATTGCACATTTCTTTAATATTATCTGGTAGGGTTGTTTCTATTTCTGTTAAATTTCCATTAACATCAATTAAATAAACATATCCTGGAACATCGCAACACCATCCTTCTAAAGTAGTTCTTCCTAATAATATACCTGCTGTGAAGTCCATATGTTTTACAACATTTTCAGTATCCCATCTTGTATTAATATACTTTATGTTTGAGTGATTAAAATCATGTTTACTATTACTCATTAAGTATAAATCCCAATCATTTTCTATACAGCTGTCTACTAAATGAGAGACTGCTTTGAAACGAATTGGATCTAAAACTTCACCAACAAATATACCACTCGTTTTTTTATTTTTAATAACACCCTCTGAATTGAATCTGCTTTGATCAATTGGGTTGTAAATTAAAGATATTTTATTATTTGGTATTCCATATTCATTTATCAACATATCTGTAATAGGCTTCCTAATAGATATGTAGTGATATATATTTTCATCCAGTATAGGAGTTTCACTTCTAATTTCTGAATGTATTACACTAATAAGAGGAGTTCCTTTAAAATATTGAATTATGAAGGCATTTACTTGAGGTTGACTTGCTAATATGATATCAAATTTTTCATTTATATCAAGTGTTTTTGCGTCAATTTGTCTTATCCCTAATTCGTCTATTCTCTTTCTAACAGAATCGTTTTTATCAATATCTCTTAATGAAAATAAGGTAACATTGTTACCTAATGAATGTAGTTCTCTAACCAATTCATAATGGTACATTTCACTTCCTCCGAAACCATTAACATTTAGACAACAGACTAATATTTTCATTATTTCCCCTTTGCAATAATATATTGAAAGTAATCTTTATGATGTAATGTTACATCCCAACCAGATGCAATAAACATTTCCTTATATGAATCACCATTAAATACCCATAAATGAAACGGAGCATGATATGAAGGAGTTTCATAATCAGGTGATGAGGCAATTATATATTTAACTCCATTATCTAATAATCTTTTTATAAAAGCATCTGGGTCTACTAAATGTTCCAATACTTCTGTAGCAATTGCTATATCCGGAAATTCAATAGATTCATTTACAAAGTCTAAATATTTTATATTTTCAGAGTTCCCTTTCTGTACAGCGTCTTCAATATTAGTAGGTTGTAAGTCATATCCCCAAATTTTATTAGGTAATTTACTTTCTATTTCTCTAATAAGACCTCCATTCCCACATCCAAAATCAGCAATAGTAGTCTCTGAATTATCCCCTACTATCTGAATTAGATATTCTAGAACCTGCATTAATCTTGGTCTATGATTATCTTGATTTATATGATCTGCTAATTCTCTACTTTTATACCACTCAGCGTCATGTGAATGGGGTTGATCAAATGTTTTATATCTCATATAAACTTTTTACTTTATTAACATCGTTTGGAAAATCATTTCCGCTTCTATAAACAGCGTATGCTTGTTGATCTATATAAGCTACTGAAGCAGCATCCACATATTGTGAATCTCTTTCTGCTTTGCCATTATCTGGATGGACATGTTCAAATGTAACGTTATCAAAGTATTTTATTATGTTTAGGTTATTTCCTAAATCCAACCAAAAATTATCAGCATACATATGAAGCAAACATTCAGGAACCATAAATCCTAATACATCTACTATATTTGAAGTTAAACAAACTGCAGTAGGTAATTTAGCACCTTGTAATAAGTCATTACCATAGGCAATACCTATACCGTTGTTGCTTTCAAAATAACTAATGAATTGTGATTCCCATTTAGTTCTAATAATATGATCATCTCCAAAGAAAGCAACATACTTGTATGAATCTTTATATTTCATAGCAATTTGATTCAATGTAGGAATCATTCTAATTCTAGGATTTACCTCATATATAACTCCTTCTCTAACAGGATATTTGTGAGCATCATCATCATCTAAAGCTATACATAAATCACTAAATCCTTCAGTATTTGATTTCCAATTTTCAATAAATCTATCTACATTTGGGTATCTTTCACTATCTCCACTTCTTGATGGAACTATAATTAATATATCTTTCATTTTAGTCTTGTTTAAAATATTCAATGTAATTTAAAGCTTCCATATATGTGCTTCCAAAATGCTGGATGGTTTTCATATCAGCTTTGTGAGTAGCGCCTTCAGGGAATTTTGATTTTTCTTCTTCAGTAATTGGTGTTGCTTTAACACCGGCCCACTGCCAAACATTATCTACTAAATCAACGAAAACCATTCCCTTGGTTGGGTGGTTGATTGTTGAAGGGTACCAGTAATATCCATTTTTATCTAATTTTTTAACGGCTCTATATAATTCAGGTAATACAGATTCTGTTTGTTCTAAATTAATTTTCTCAATATGTTGATCTGAATTTGATGCAAACCCACAACCAAAACAATGCCATAGTTTCTTTTGTTCTTGTTCTACTTCATAGCAGAAATCTGATTCACATGCGGGACATGTTATTAATTTATCCATTATTTTTTAATTTACTTGTTGTTGTTGTAACCCAATTACCACCTAAATCTTCTGCGTTGTAATGAAGGCCTTCGTTTCCATTCTGTCCTATAATATCCATTCTACGTTCTGCTCCTTCTTCAATCCAACTTTCTTGGTCATGACCTGAGCAAGGGGGTGTTTTTAAGATATCATTAACCTCTGCCAATTTATCTTTTAATGTATCCCATTGTTTAGGTGATATATTATATTCATGTACTCCTTGAGTAAATCCTTGTAACCAAATTATAAATTCTTTACTTGTCATTTTCAGCTTTATTTAAGGTTGGTAATGTTGTTTTACTTAGTTTAGGTAGTGGTATTTCTTTAGTAAAATTAGCATCTAATATTTCAATTAATTTTTTACCCATTTTTTCTAAACTAAAGTCATTTCGACAAATATACGACTGTCTTTTTGCTTTTTCAACAAATTCATCATAATCTGCATAAACTACTTTTAATGCTAATGAGGCTTGGTTATAATCGGGGGTGAACCATTTTGATTCTGCTATTAGCATATTTTCTACTACAGCACTCTTATCTATTGGCTTTATTTCACCACCTACAAACACACTAAAATCTTTACTTAAGAAATCAGTATGTCCACTCCATCCACTAACTACAATTGGTTTTTGTGCCTGAGTAAATTCAATTAATGGTCTTCCATATCCTTCACCTTTAGTTAAGCTTAACATTGCTTTTACTTTGGAATGATTATATAAACCATTCATTTCATCATCTGTTAACTCACCATGAAGTAAATAAATGTTAGGTAAATCACCGTCAACCATTGATTTAATTTCTTCTATTTTAGCAATCATTTGGTCTCTATCCATAATTGAATAACTACCACCATTTACTTTTAAAATAAGTCCAGGTTTTACTTTTCTATTTTTAAAGGTTTCAAGAAACGCTTTAATAGTTCCACCCATATTTTTTCTATCTTCTCCGAAACTACCTTGTAACCAATGACCAACAACTAAAAAATTAAAATGTTCAGGAATACTCTTTAATATATCGTCTAAAGTTTCATCAATTTGATTTGTTTTTTTATAAATCTGAGTATCAACCCCCTCAAACAATACTTCCACTGGAATTGTTGTTTCAATTATTCCAACAACTTCTTCAGGATTATCTTTTTTACGTTGTTCGTATTTTGAATTTAGAAATACATTTTTAGAATGGTTACATGAAGTTAATACTAAATCCATTCTATTACATCCTTCAATCCAAGTAGTAGCACATAAATCTGTTTCAATACCAGCAGTAATACCAATATTGTATTTACCTACTTTTTGAAACTCATTAGGTACTGTAATTTGGATCCAAATATCAGGAGCATTTTCTAATTTATTATTGCTTGGTTGGATACAATCAATAATTTTTTTATGATCAGGAATTAATGGATTTAAAAACCCAAATGGAGTACTACCCCATCTTTGTGATAGAATTTTAACTTCATATTTTTCTGAATTGATAAGTGCTTTAACTACATCTCTTGCTCTTGCTCCATATCCACTAAATGTGTCTATTGGGCAACTAATTGCTATAACTGGTTTCATAACTATTCTGCTATTAAATAAGGATTATAATGTTGTGGTTGATCAGGGGTTTCAATAGGAATCAATTCATATGCGTATCTTGGAGTCCATTTTTTAAATGTTTCTTCAATACCATCTATAACATTCTTAGACATCCATCTAGCTGACATCATTGATTCATCCGATGTTACCCATTTATAAGCTGCTTGACCTCTTTCTTTAAAGTTTTGGGGTGTTATTGTTTTAAGACCATATACTACTGAAATTTGTTCAGCAATATGAGCTGGCTCAGCCCTATCATCAAATATATAAGGTGTTGGTTGAGAACCTACTAAACTTAAATTATTTGGGAATACTGGAAAAGCCCACTCACCACAGTTTTTATATTTACCTCTATGGTTTGAACCAAATTTTTCAGTAAATTTAATCCACTCACCTTTTTCATCTTCAAAACGCATTTGGTCTTGCATCCCACCTGTTACTGTAGCAATGATTGGTTTACCACACATCATAGATTCAGTCAAACTCAAACCCCATCCTTCATTACTACTAGGTAATATAGTCGCATCACAAGCATTATAAAGTAAATTCATTACTTGTGTTGCTTGTTTACCTTGAGAGAAGATAATATTTCCACCTTCTTTTCCAAATATCATATCTCTTACTGCTTCTAAATCAGTACCATGCTCATCTTTTACTTGAGTATGCATTACCAAACAAGTTTTACTTGCTTGTTCTTTAGATAATTGAGAACGAAATTTATTCCATGCTAACATTAAATCAGGTACTGATTTACGTCTTATATTTCTAGCATTATATAGTAATGTAAAATCATATTTTTTATCACCAAACAATTGTTTTTTAAACTCTTGTAAAGCTAAATATTCAGGTTTATCTTCAGTGATAGGAAAGAAAATATTTTCATTTATTCCATGGGGGATATATTTAATTACTTTTTCTTCAGCTACCTCTCCTAATACAACCCTATTAATGTTTTCTGTTTGTTTGCTGATTGCAAATAAAGCATCACATGACTCATAGTATGGTTTATTATACATTGGGTATGGAATACTATCCCAAATATTTAAATAGATAAGAGGTAATTGTTTTCTTAACTCATGTTCATTTTGGAATAACCAAATCCAATAACGAGGATCTGTAAAGATCATCATTGCATCTGGTTTTTCAGTCTTGATTATTTGGCGTACAAAGTCTATAGTACCATATCCTTTTACAGGATAAATAAATACACTAGAATCTTCAATACCAGCATGTTCATTAGTACTAGCACAGATGTCTAATTTTTTACCCTCTTCAGGATGATTAATCCCCCCACCTAAATTAATCCAATTAAAATAATGAGCGGTACCCACTACTATTTCTCTAGCCATAGTGGATATACCGCTCGTCATTCTAATATCATCACAAAGTAATAGGATTTTCTTTCTATTCTCTTGTTTAATATAACCTTCTTTCATAACGTAGTTAGTCTTCTTTTTTCAGTTGTGTATTTAATTGGTTTTGTACCGTTTTACGGAATTCTTCATCAGTTAAATATAAATACATTGCACGCTCTGTTAATTTTTGAATGCTGAATTTATGTTTAACGCAGGCTACTTTGAATTCTTCAAATAACGATTCAGGCACCTTTACACTTGTTAATTGCATTTTTTCTGCCATAGTTTATAGTTTTTATATATTCGGATATAAATATATAAACTTTTAAGAAGCTGCAACTTTGTCGCAAAGTTCTGGTTTATCGTTGTAAGGGCACCACTTGCATGCGCTTTCTCCAACATTTTTAAGATACGACTTCATTTGGGGTTTACCAAATTCATCAAAACAATCTTTAAGAAAATTACTAAAATTGTCTGTTGCTTGTTTTCGTTTTATTTTACCACTTGCTGGTTTAAATGATTGGACTCTTGGGGTTGGGTATTCTGATTGTTCCCATATTTTTCGTTTGACAATGAAGTATTCGACTTCAATTTTCTCAATATCGACCCCAAATTGTTTTGAAAAGTACTCCTTGTATAATAACACTTGAGCAATTTTACTATCGTCTTTTTTTTCTTTATCTCCCCATCCTCGTGTTGATGTTTTAATATCATATATATAAATTTTATCTAAATCTTCATCATACAATACAAAGTCAATAAATCCTTTTAAAAATACATTATTAGCAACATTTGTTAATATTGGTATTTCAATGCCTAATAATTTTACTCGACGAATACTAAATAATATATTTCTATTTTTCTTAATCCACTTCATTATAGCAACAGCATCCTCATAAAATTCTCCCATTTCTTGAGGTGTAGTAAAATGAGATCCCATTTTCTTATATTCCTTAGAATATACTTCTGAGAAGTTGGATTGAAATAATTCTTCTAGATCCATTCTATCAGCTGCTGCTCCACTTACATTATACATCGTTTCAAGATATGATTGTATAGTTTCGTGAAATGCGGTTCCAAATACAGTATGTATACTGGCTTGGTATGGTTGTTTATTTTCTACGTAAGTTAAATACCACTTATAAGGACATGAAGCCCACATAGTGTATTGAGAATAAGATACAGTTTTATGAAATGCAGGATTAACCTCTGGTTGTTGGTGGTTTTTTATCTTAAGTTCAACCTCAGATAGTTTCTTTTTTCCCACTAATTTCTTGTTTAATTTTTTCTAAATACAAGATTGCATCCATATGCTCTTGTTTAGCATGTTCAATCCACTCAAGTAATGATAAATCAGTACGATCAAGATCAACACCATATTTTTTCTTACCCATAAGAGCCCTTGCTGTAAATTGATCAAGAATTGAACTTACAACTGAATCTAATTCATGTAATATACCATCATCGTCTTCAACACAATAGTTTCCGGTAAATGGTTGATGTTGTTCTTTATTTTCCATTGATTTGTGATATTATATTGTTTAATTCGTCTTTAGGAAGCATTGAAATATACTCTTTAGCTTCTTTCTTACTTACCTCGAAATACAATGATACGGCCTCTACGTCACCAGCATCAAATTCAATTTTATTTTTAGCTTTAATATATTTTAGATACTTGTATTGTTTAGGTATAAGATCCTTGTATAAATTATATAGATACTCACCCTTCATTTGCCAAGTATTCTTTTGAACAACATTAACTACCTCACAATAATCAGGATCCATACTGAGAAAACGATTAATCATCCAGTTATTCCATCCTTCGTCACCTAGATAAGCGCCTTTATTAGTTGTGATATTCTTAATATGATCAAATATATTCATTAGTATGTTTTATTATTCTGCAATACGTCATTTTTTAACTTATCCATACGACTTGTAAAATGGCTATATTGAGATTTGATTTGTTTATCTAAATTATCATTAACTGCTCTTTGAAAGTTTTCTGATTGTTCAAATAAGGCTTTAATATCATAAGTTTGTTTATCTAACTCATTTATCTGGTTTTGGAGTTTATCCATTCTTTTAGTGCTATAGTATACTGTAACTGCATTGGCAATTGCTACTATAAGTAATGCTATTGATGTTAACATAATTAAAATTTAATAATTTTACCACCGCTTTCCTCTTCGGGTTCAGTAGTTTGTGATTGTGTTTGTTGTCTCATTTGCAATGGGAGGAATTCTTCATTCACACTTCCACAGCTCATACAGGCAAACACTTGAATAGGAATCAAAGCATCTTGTGCTGTTCCTGTTAATAATCGAGATGCTTTTCTAAGCAATACTCCTTCTTGGAAAACTTGACTACCACACTTATCGCAAGATACTGGTGATGTCTTATCTAAACCAATGTTTAGGTTCATTTGTTGATCCATTATAATACTTGTTTTTTATTTGTTTTGGTTAAATTCTATTGGTTCAGCTTTTTTCAAAAATTCATTTACTAACAAATCAAGCCCCATTAATTTTAATGTTTCTTTTATTTGTTGTTCTGTATATATGTTTTCATTATCTGATATTTCAAATGCAAAAATAGAATTATCATAGTGTCCCCAATCTTTTGATTGTAAATTAATTTTAGTTACTTGTTTTTCTGTATATAGTTTCATAGGTTATTTGTTTATATTTTTAAATTTCCAAGCAAATCCAAATGCTGTTTTTTGTTTACCATTACAGCAAGCACTTATATCCCCCACTCTAACACCTGTTTGTCTTGCAGCTTCGTTTATTGAAATATACTCATTTATCTTTGCCCCTTCTAAATTATATTGCTCTACTGGTTTCTTTGTTGGGTGGGAATCACTTATGTTCTGTCTCCATTCTGCTGTTTTTACTCTACCTTTAGCAGATTGGCTTTTCTTTTGTTTTGTTTCTTCAGAATCCTTTTTTCCAATGTGAGATTTACTCATTTTTTGTTTTGTTTTTTCAGACATAATTCCTGTTCCTCCAGGTTCACCTCCAGCTTTTAATACTAACCCATTAGGGTGCAAAGCATTATAATATTCAGTCCAGTATAATTCACGTTCATCTAACATATCTTTCTCACATTCTTCTATTAGTTCAAATGTATGGTTTTCTTTACCATACTTAGTAATCGAATTGTATACTAGTATACACTTAGATGAATGTCTGTTTTTATGAGCCGTTAATCTTCTATTTACATTAATGCTTTGACCAATGTAAATTTTACCGTTTGGGTTTGTTATTTTATATATTCCTATCATATCAATAAATATATGAAGAATATATTCCCCGTCGGGGACTACAATACTTGTTTCTTAGTAGCTTCAAGTATCTTAGCAATACAAGCCATTGCATTTATTTCCTTATCTGGCACTACACCTGCTCTCCAGATAAAATCATCTAATATAACTGATAGTTGAGCATCATTTCCATAACTAAATTCGGTTAAATGCTCAAACATATAGCGATAAGCGGTTTGAAAGTCGTCTACTTGAGCATCAGCTACAAGTTGGCGTACTTGATACCAAGCGTTTTTCTCGCGTTTAGATAGTATTTGAACCAATTGTTTAGTCCAATTATCATCCAAAGTAGTAATAACTAATTTATTTTCTTGAATATTAGATTGTAATACTTTAATTATAGAACGAATATCAGGATAAAATTCATTGATAACTTTAGCTACATCAGTAATTTCATATGTAATACCTTCAACATCTAAAATGTTGATGCAAATGTGTTTTGCAACAGCACCTTTAGTTGGTGGTTTTAACATATGTAACTCACAACGTGATTGAAGTGGTTCAATTAAACGTTCAACATAATTACAAGTTAATATAAAACGAGTATATGCTGAATATTCCTCAATCAGATTACGTAATGCTGCTTGAGCAGGTTGAGTTAAGAAATCTGCCTCATCTAGTATCACAACCTTTAATGGTTGAAATGATGCTGTTGAGGCAAATCCTTTTACTTTATCTCTAATAGTATCAATTCCATTCTCATCGCTGGCGTTAAGATAAAGATAATCACACTGGATGTTCTTTATGATTAACTTCGCGAGGGTAGTCTTACCTGTGCCTGCGCTACCAGCGAATATGAAATGGGGTATATCGTTCTTAGCAATACAACCAGCAATACGATCTTTAACAGCATCGTTGCCAATATATTGTTCTAATGTTTGTGATCTGTATTTTTCTATCCAGAGTGTGTGTTGTTTCATAACTGATTTTGATGTTTAATTACATTATTAATGTATGCTTCTATATTTGCCTTACCAACAGGATTTGCAGAATGGCAATTCCATTTTGGATAAGGAGTATTGGTTAATAGACAATGTCGTCCTAAAAATATTGCAGCGTCATAACCACTTTTAGCTTCCTTCTTTTGCTCTCTTGCTTTACGTTTAGACATTCCTGTCTCTACTTTTTCTTTAGCAACATCTTCTCCCAAATCATGGTCGAATGATACTTCATCAGGAACACCATTTAATCTAATCCACGCTACGAAATCATCGTAGTTACGAACGATAACCCACCCCTCTGTTCGAGGGATGCGGATATCGTCTAAATATAACTTTTTCATACATTGAATTTACATACCAAATCCTGACATTCCACCCATGTCATCTGCCTTCTTTTCATTAGGTTTTTCATGGATAACACATTCAGTCATTAGTAATGTAACAGCAGCGGATGCTGCGTTTTCTAGGGCACAACGTACCACCTTGGTAGGATCAATAATACCTGATTCAAATGCATCTACCATTTCTCCATTATTAATATTAGGAACAGATTTTGAATCTGTAACTTTTAGTAATTTAAGATACCACTCACTATATGATTCACCAGCATTAGATAAAATTTGCTTAAGTGGAGTATTACATGATTGGAATACTATTTGTTTACCTTTACCAAAATCGGTTTTATCACGATTAGTAATAGAGAATTTAGCATTAACTAAAGCCATACCAGCTCCTGGTAGAATACCTTCTTCAAGTGCTGCTTTAGTTGCTTGTAAAGCATCATCAATACGATCTTTTTTCTCGTCAATCTCAATTTCATTACCACCACCAACATTGATAATAGCAACTCCACCTACCATTTTACCTAAACGCTCTTGATATTTTTCAATTTCATAAGGTGTAGTATCTGGTTTGTCCATTTGAGCCTTGATATTCAAGATACGCTCTTCAATTTTATCAATATTACCTTTACCATCAACAATTGTAGTAGTGTCTTTACCAACAGTAACAACTCTAGATTTACCTAACCAACTAATATCTAGTTTAGCTAAAGTCATACCTTTCTCAGATGAAACTACCTGTCCACCAGTTAATGTAGCAATATCTTCTAAAATTGCAGTTCTACGATCTCCAAAATCAGGAGCTTTAACAGCACATACTTGCAATACACCTCTTGCTTTGTTCATTACTAATGTAGCTAACGCTTCACCATCAATATCTTCAGCAATAATTAAAAGAGATTTACTCTCAGTAGAAACACGTTCAAGCAATGGAAGTAAATCCTTAACTGCACTAATACGTTTATCATAAATTAAAATATAAGGATCATTTAATGTAACTTGCATTGAATTGTTATCAGTTACAAAATAAGGCGATTTATAACCTCTATCAAATTGCAAACCTTCAACAACTTCTAATGTTGTTTCACCTGTACGAGATTTCTCTACAGTTACTACTCCATCTCTACCTACTTTATCAATAGCTGTAGCTACAATATTACCAATTTCTTCATCACCATTAGCTGATAATGTAGCTACTTGTTTAATTTGTGCTTCATCTGTAATATCTACAGACATTGCTTTCAATTCAGCAACTACTTCCTTAACAGCCTGTTCAATACCACGTTTTACCTGAGTAGCATTTGTTGATGCATATGCTGTAGCTTGTAGTGCTTGAGATGCAATCGAGTGAGCTAATACAGTAGATGTAGTTGTTCCATCACCTGCTTGATCAACTGTTTTTGATGCTGCTTGTTTAATAACAGTTGCAGCCATGTTTTCAATTGGATCTTCTAATGTAATTGACTTAGCTACAGTAACACCATCTTTAGTAGACGATACTTGACCATATTCTTTCTCAATTAACACATTACGTCCGAAAGGACCCATTGTTGTTGCTACAGCTTTGTAGACTTTGTCTACACCTTCCTGTAGTTTTTCTTTCGCTTCGCGATCGAAACTGATTATTTTACTCATATTATTCTTTTTCTAGTGTGATTAACAAATCTGTTTCCTTCATGATAATATATTCCACATCATCAACAGTAATTTTATTACCACCAAATGAAGGAAATACTACTACATCCCCCACTTTAAGTGTTGTTGGAACAAAAGCCCCTGTTTCTGTTGATCTACCAGGACCAATTTCTACAATTGTACCTTGTAGTGGTTTTTCTTTACCTAAGTCGGCAACAACGATGTTACCATACTTTTGTTCTTGATTTTCATCTTGTTTAATCACAACGTGATTATGCAACGCATTTATTTTCATTATTTTATTTATTTTATAACTAAAGTGAAGATACGACAGGCCTTTAAGGCTTCAAAACTTATTTTTTCTTACTTGATTTTACTTCAAGTGGAGTATTAATTGAAATTTTCTTTGGTGCTCTTTCTTCTGATGAAGGGATATCAATAATTAACAAACCTTTATCCATAGAAGCAGTTAATTGAGCCAAGTCAAATTTCATTGCTACTTTGTAAGCTAAGTCAAAGGAACGACGTGCTATACCTCTTTGAATATAGTTGCGTTCTACTTCTGCTACTTTTTTGTCGTGTGTGATTCTAAGAGTATCTCCTTCTACTAGGATATTTAAGTCTTCTTGATCGAGACCTACTACTGCTAATTCGAAACGTAAACCATTTTCTGTTTCGTAAATATCAACTGGGTAGTTGATTTTATTTTCAATTGAATTGAAAGTTGAATTTACATCTAGGAAATTTTTCCAAACGATGTCGAACGGGTCCATTGCCCAACGTTGTAATTGTGTCATTTTTTTAAATTTTGTGCTCCCCTAAGGTGAGCGGTTAAACATTAATTTAATATTTCATAACTGAGACCTGTCGTATCTCAAGTATAAATATAATGTTTTTAAATTTTTGCTAACATCACATAAGTAGATTTTTGTCCATCTTCACTTTCAAAATCCAATTTCATAGCACCCTCATTACTTACCCACATAGTGCCTACTGCTCCATAATTAGCATCAAATATTGATTTTAAATATTCAGCATTGAATTGTAACGATGTATAAATAGTATGTTTTGATTCTAATGGCACTTCCTCAAAATCAATCTTATTTGAGTGACCTTCGGGCTCACCTAAAGTAAAATTAATTACATTACCTGTGTCTTTAGTTGTTAAACCAATAGTACAAAATTCACTACCTAATGCTTTTTTTGCTTTAATCCACTTACCAATAAATTCATTTGTAATGCTAAATGAATAATCGCTTTCAAATTCCTCAACTGTAAAGTTTACTTGTGGTGCTAACATTAAATTAGCAAGTGCATACTCTAAGTTGTATTCATTGTCGGCTACTAATAGTTTAGTGGCGATATTGCCTTGAAATTGTATATCCGTAGTAAGGAATTGGTTACATATACCAACAAGCTTTAGAAACTTACTTGTGTCAAATATAACAAACTCACTATCGACTAATTCAACAGCACCTGTTACTACTCCTACCATATCTTTAGTAGCAGAGAATGTTTTGATAGTAGCTACACCATCTTTAACACTCCACCTTACTTTCTCACCTACCCCATTTAGGTAGTACTTATCAATTAACGAGACGAATGATTGTTTTTCCATATTATTTCCAAAGTATTTGAATTGCTATAATTGTTAATCCTAATCCTATACACACTATTGTTTTTGGTGTAAATGGTTCTTTAAATAAGTAATGACTCATTATACTAAATACAACTATACCTAAGCCAAATCCAATTAAACGGCTAGGCCATAATTGACCATTGAATGCTGCTATAAAATATTCTACTGATTTGATATAAAACCAACTTAAAGGTATACTCACTAATAATACTAACCAAAGATATTTTTGATACCATCCAAATTTCATTGCACCTTGAAGCTGCATAAATGATCCTATTTGACCTAATAGGCCATATATAATACCGTAAACTATTTTCATAACGTGAATATACGATTAGTGTTTGGACTAACCAAATTTAAAAAATTTACTTGCATTTTCATGCATCGATGGGAAATCCCAACCTAAATCCTCATAGATACCTACTAATTTATTCATCAAAGTTGCTTCAAATCCTTCCTCTCTATCGGCATATTGATCAATAAATTGGTTAATAAATTCTGGGTCGTTGCCTGTGAAACCAATTACATCAATTCTGTATGGGTTGTCCTTTAATTGGATATATTTCATTTTATCACCTTCAGTGAAACATGGATATTGTTTATCTAGTTTCTTGAATCGTAATAAATCATTGTACCATATTGCTGCTTTAGTATTGATTGGGCATTTTAATCTCAATGTACTAAATATCTCACCAATACCCGGTTTGCGATCAATATATGACGATACTTGTTTTACTCCTGTAGGTTTAGCTAATTCAGCAATAGGAATATCTTTAACATATTTTTTAAAGTCAAGTATACGTTTATCAATATCCGATTTAGGAGTACCAAACATGATTTGTTTTAGTAATTCCTCTCCAAATTTACGATACATTGGAGTCATATTTGATTTCATTAGATCAAGACCCATCATTACCATTTCATCAACAGTAACACCTTCCTTATTTACAATATACATTGCATAACGACGCTTGCCTGCAAAATAACCTCTTTCAATAACTACCTCTTGTTTTAATTCGAAGTAGTGAGGACGTTCTTTAACATTAAAATATTCTCTAGTAAATAAATTAATATTATCATTTGCTTCTTTTTGTATTTCTGTAGCAATTTCTAATACTGCTTTAATATATTCGTCCTTAGTTTTAGTATCAGGATAACGTTGTAATACTAAATCCTTACATTCAATAAATAATGAATCGGTATCAGATGTAACTACATAATCTTTATCTGTAGTGCCTAATTCTTTATTCATCCACTTATTTATAAACTTAATTGATTCTTGTGTTACACGCTGACCAGTTAATGTAATTGCTTTAGATATAAGTTTATGACCATCAGTATAACGCCAACCATTAATAGCATAACAACCATAAAGGTCATTTAGTTTAATTTTATAAGCGTGTTGTCGTCTATTATAGAACTCACCTTTAACATCATCACCTGCTTTATATGCTTTCTTCATCAGGTTTTTATATTCAACACGTTTATTAAACCAATCAGTTAATACATCACATACAACTGATGAGCGATCTGTTCTAAACATAGCACCTGATGCTGCAATTAATATATCTCCATCCTCAATAAATTTAACAATTTGGCCTACTGTAGCTTGTGATTGATTAGTTGTCTTATCATCTTTTAATCGCTCAATAGTAATTAATTGTTCGGGATTCATTCGTTTTAAATCACCTAATGTCCATTGATTATCGTATTTATCATTATTAACTATTCGGCCAAGATATGTTTCAATACCAATATTTAACGAGCGTATAATAGACGGATATAACGACGTAAAGTCTAAGTCAATAACCCATTCATAAAGTCCAGGTACTGGGTCTTTTAGGTATCCACCAGCATATTCTTCCTTAATATCATATAATGCAGGGCGAGTAGTGGTTGGTTTATTTGGTGAAACTATACCCTGACGTTTCAGGTATGTTAATATAGCGCCATCATTTAATGCCGTTGATAAATAAATTTGTTCATAAGGCACATGGCACAAATGACAAATAGCAATAGTTAATTCAATAAATTTAAATCGTTTTTCTAATTCAATAAGAATTTCAACGTCACGAATATTATATTCAATAAACTTATTTATATCTTCAGCAAATAATCTATCAAGATTACCTTCATATTCTATCTTAGATAACTTAGCATATTTTTCTCCAATATCACCTAATTTGTAAGATGGTTCTTGTTTAGCATTATATTTTTTAAACAGAAGCATATAATCTAAATGATTCAATCCTGCTAATTCTACAGGAGAATCATGTGTGTATGTTCCAAATTTAATTTTACGTAGTGGAGACATACGAGAAGCCTCAACAGCACCTAATTGATTTTCTATCCTATAATATAAGAACGGAACGTCAAAGTATTCACTATTCCAACCCGTAATAATAGTTGGATCTAGCTGTTCCCATAAATTAAGGAAGGCATGTAGTAAATCATGCTCATGAAGGAATGGAATAACAGCTCTATTATCTTCATTAATAGTTTGTAGTTGCTTCTTCTCATCTAAGATTAAACAGTAATACTTTTTAGTAGTATTATCATAAACAGCAATAGATGTTATTTTAGTAGGAGCACGTTTAATAAGATCAGGTGTTAATGCACCTGCAATCTCACACTCAATATCAAAATAAACTATATTCTGCCATTCAGGAGCATCATCACTATCTCTATACTTATCAATCAATACCGCTGTACTAGCATCTAAGTCAGATTCATATAGAGAATTATCCTTCCAATCATATTTGGTTACAGCGTTAGCTCGTTTACCATCTAATGTAGGATATTCACCATTAGGATCAATTTTAAATCGAGGGCGACTGTATTTAAACTCACTCCACCCCGTTTTATCATCTCTAAGGTTAAATGTATAGGTAGACCTATCGTAATAAATTGCTTGATACATAACTTAAATGTAAGGTGGGGATTTTGACATCCCCAATTACTTATAATGAACTTCTTTGTTTATCGCCTTGCCACTGCCCGTTATATTCTTCGGTAGAGTCACATTTGTGGAAATAAATTTGTGCTACGCGAGCATCCTGTTCAATGAATATTGTTTCATAAACATATAATATAGTACCCATATTTTCAGTTTCAAATCCTGGGTCAAATACGGGACTATTAATAATTGCTCCGTT
>Ga0181355_1000310_pt1 | contig 20547 bp, 36 predicted proteins | sample Fa13VDMM15DN_FD_130099 | JGI IMG/M metagenome (GOLD analysis project Ga0181355, IMG submission 130099) | Freshwater viral communities from Lake Michigan, USA - Fa13.VD.MM15.D.N | ecosystem: Environmental > Aquatic > Freshwater > Lake | place: USA: Michigan | collected 2013-09-23 | reverse complement strand
CAATACCTCCACTCTTAACTGTAACACTCCCGCCCGTTACTGCAAAATTATCTGAACTAAAAGAGGCAACACCTTTGACAGATGTTGTTGCATCAATGCCAGAAATTCTTACTGTATCAGTACCAGTAGCGACTCTTACATCAACCCCATTACCACCTTGTACTTGTAATGTATCTCCGCCTGATAATGCAAAAGTTCCATTAGTAGCAGATAGAGTCCAGAAAGTATTAGAAGGGCTAAAAATTGTTGTTATATCAACTCCGCCCGATAAGATTCTACCTAAGGTATTTAAATCATTTTTTACCTTAAACTCATTATTAAGTGCCATATAGTATATTTAATCTTTTAGATTTTATAAAAGTTAGTTCGGTGTCCTTTTATAATTAATTTACGTCCTGGAGTCATATCAGCATTATAAAGGACAATAAACTCTAAATTATTAAAAGAAACACTAACATCATAACCGAGAATCAACTGATCTGTAAATATTTGGCCGTATTCAGAGGCAACTCCGGTAGAAGTTTGTACAGATCCTACTACATTGATCTCAGAATAGTAAATCTCATTATTAAAACTAGTTTCAATTTGTAAACTATATTTTGCAGTTTTAAAATCTCCAAGATAATAACTGTCAATAACTTCTGTTTGATCTCCTGATAAAGCTATCTCTCTATATATAGGTAAATAGGGGTTAGCGTTAACTTCTAAATAATGGCTCGGGTTGTTCTTATTTGTACCAGCAAAAGTGTAGACTCTCCCGTTATATAAAGTTACATTGTACCCAGGGTGTATGTCGCTTGCAAAATTCTCAGCAAATTGTTGTATAGTTTCTACTGTACTTAGAGAAATATTAAAATTTCGATAACTTAAAGCAGATAAACTAAGAGTGTTGCCGCTTGATATAGATAAGTTCTCCCCGGTTACATTGTACGACAGGGTCTGGGAGTCAGTTTCAGAGGTTAAGAATATGTCTGAAAGGTTTACCCCTGCTGATAGCATTACCCCATTAACGTTTAAAGAGCAGAGAAGAATACTATTAGTAGATAGATAACTATTAAGAGTAGTAATATCAAAGTTGGAGGCACCAGCAGCTGAAAGATACTTCCAGAGATCAGTTTGCGTTGAAAGAGTGCCAGATATTGTACCCCATACAGATTGACCAGGGGGCCCTGCTGGGTAAAAATAGTCTATTTCTACATTCTGAGCCTCTACCTCTGTTACATTCAGTTCTATATTTTGAACTGTTTCAGTAACATCTATATTAGTATCTGAAGAAGAGCCTTGAGCAAAGAAGCACTCTAAACTTACAGGCTGTAACGTCTCAGTAACATCGACATTAATAATTTCTGTAGTTGTAGATATGTTAATTTGTGTATCTTCACTCATTAAAATTAGACGGTAATGTCATAATAAATTTCCCATGTTCCCTCTAAATACGTTTTAACTGTTGTATTGGGATAGCTAACTTGTAAATCCCATTTATAGGTTGCAGGAGGTATATCTATTAATACAGGTAAAACTTTTACAGAGGATAAATTAGGGAGAACAGATATAGTAGAAGTGAGAGTAGAAAGAGATAAAGCAACTGGAGAATCGTAATCCTCTCTAAACTCCATAACAACTTGGGCGCTAGATAGATTTACCGGTACACCGTTAACTTTAATACCAACTGTATTAATTCCGTCCCAGGTATCCCCTCGACGATGTTTAGGTATTGTATAAGTCATATACCTATATTTATGGGATTACGCTGGCGGAGTTGAAGGTGTTGAAGCCCCTGTAGCCTGAGTGGGAGGTCCAGATTCCGGTGGTGCCCCTGCTCCGGTTTCTGCTCCAGGCCCTGCTGCCCCTATCTCTGCTCCGACTTCTGGCGCTGGAGCTGTTCCTCCAAACTCTGGGATCTCAGAACTACCGCCACCCCCTCCACCACCGCCAAGTGCTGGTGCTCCTCCTGCCGTCTCTCCCCCCTCAGGTGCAACCCCGGCCTGGGCAGCCATTTGCTCTCTCCAGTTTGGTCCCATATTCTGAATCTGTGAAAGTTCCCACAACATGGCAGAATCCTTTCGAAGCCATTCTCTATTCTCTTTCATCTGTTCATCTGACCACTGTAAGTAATACTTTTGAGAATATGACTTAGCTATAGATTCATTTTGAGTTGCTACGTTGAAGTTCTCAAACTTCATTTGCAGCAGCTGCTGATCTCTCATTGCCATGAACGAGGTAGGTACGTTAAATTCTACCTGTATAGCGCGCTCTCTAAGTCTGTACTGCTTCCAGAAACCTTTCATCTTCAAATGTGCAATAAAAGTATCCCGGATACCCATTGCAAACTGTCTTTGAATTCGCATTACAAAGCGAGCAAACCTTAACTCCTCTCTTGTAATCTCAGCTCCGTCTTTAAATACCCCTCCGTCCTCTGACATGAAACGAGAGGTAGGTACTTTGAGTGAGTTATAAAGTTTCTTAAGGAAGTAATTTAAGTCATCAAGCTGTCCTAAGTTCTGACCTGCAGGAAGGGTGTCAACAGTAGAGCCATTGCCCTGGGCATCCTTAGTGAACCAATACGCATCAAGCATAGACTGAGGGTCATAGATATTAGTAACCCGGCCTCCAGACCCTTGGGAACTATCAAAATTCTTCTTGGTCCAATACGACTGCATGAGGCGCTTGAGATAAGCCTCAGCCTTGGGTGGCGGCATGGAACCGGTGTAAATAGTAAAGCGAAGACGTTCAGGTGCTCTTACTAAACGGTAAATAACAATTGAGTCCTCGACAAGTGACAACTGACGGTAAGCTCTCTTTGCATTCTCAATAAAAGGTAAACGAATAGATTTAAATTCATTCCAGATACCAGAATTAATATAAGTTACTTGAGCCTTATTCATGAAGAACAACTCTTCCTGATCCTTACGATTCATTGACGTAGCTGGACCTACAACAGGTTTACGAATTAAAAAGCCCTTGACCATTTCATTCTGAACATTTTGGTAAACTGGGTTGATTAGCTCAGTAGGAATAGAAACAAGTCCTACTATACCTAAATCCTTCTTATCATCTAAAATAATATTTTCAAAATATAACTCCCCATCAATAAGAAACTGTCTAAAGTATTCCCAGCCCTTATCTTCTAAGTCAAATATTTCAATAAACTTCTTATACTCCTTCTCAACTGTATCCTTAATTTCTTTATTATAATCACCTCTTAAATTAAACTGTATAATATTATCGTTGTCATCCTTAACAATACACTCATCGCAAATCTCGTCCACACAATCTGCCAACTCAGCAAAAGCTGCCATACGACGATAATCTTGTAAGCGACGGGTCTTGTCCTTATCAACATTAGCATAGATAAAGGCTTGGTAATCTTTGTTGAGAGTAATAGCGCCTGGGGCTCCAGGCCCTCCTTGAAAAGAAAGCTCTGGATCGTTTAGAAAAACGGATTGGTCTTGAATGATCTCTTCTCTTTTAGGTGCTACTCTCTTAAAGTCCTGAAACCTTGGATTCCGTTGCATCATTGAATCTAAGATTTGATAAGCGTATGGAAGCCGAGACACAAAAGCTCCTAGAAGGGAGGTAGAGGCAAACCCTTGATCTTGTTGTCCTGAACCGGGGTTAGACCCAGGATTGGAGCTGTTATAGTTGTATCCTTGTTGAATCATTTATATTATTTAAGGTTAGGCTGGTATTCTTCAATCAATAATATACTATATCTGTATGAATTCAAACATGCACATACAGACACTAGCCTGGCTTGACAGGCAGATTGATGATATTCATGCACAATCCGTCTTAGTAGGAGAGCTATTATTAGATGAAGATGATCCTAGAATACTTGAAAAATACGATAATAAACTTGCAGAGCTAGAAAAAGAACTACATAATATTAATAACAAAATTGGAGTAGAAAAAAGAATGCTTGCTAAAAAATTATGAATAATTCTATTAAGTTGATCGGTTATTATGGTTCTGATGAAACCCATGCATGTTCAGCATGGACATCTACAACACGCGAAATAACAGATGAAAAAAAGAATCGGGTACCTCAGCTATTAAAAATGCTTGCTGAAGATGGGCATCACACACCGTTTGAAAAATCTTCTTTACACTTTTTAGTTACTTCAGATATTGCGTCTCATATTCATTTGTTAAAACATCGAATCGGGGTTTCAATAAACGCTGAATCTGCTCGTTATAAAGAATTAAAAGAGGATAATTTTTATATACCAGAAGATTGGTCACCATACTGGGTTAATAAACTTAAACAATACACAGAAGAAGGACTAAAATTGTATCATGAATGTATTGAGTCTTTAGTTAATGACTTAAAATTTGATAGAAAAAGAGCTAAAGAATCAGCAAGATACTTTAGAACATACAACACACAGATAGATTGTGATGTATTGTTTAATTGGAGATCGTTTTATCATTTTCTCAATCTTAGAAATAAACCTGATGCGCAAAAAGAAATTAAAGAAATAGCTGCAGAAATGTTAAAATTAGTAAAAAATATAGAAAGCAATCCTTTTAAGCACACAATTGAGGCATTTCAGGTTTAACTATAGACTTATAACCTTTATATTCTGTATAATAATAAGTCTTATTATATGTTTTTAAAATATAATAACCGGTTCTAGATAATTGAGATATAGTTTGGGCGTGTAAGTTATTTTGTCTGCACCAATCCAATAAACCTTTTATAGTAATAAGATCCCCTGTAGGACCTATTAGTTTATATTCTTTTTTTAGAGTGTTGGATATTTTATCTTTTCTTTCTTGCGGTACCTTTCTACCTTTTTGCGCTAAACTTGTCTTTAAACAAGCTTCAGGTGACCGCGGTACACCTCTACGTCTTTCAATAGCTTTTAAAAACTTTTCAGTCATGGTTCTTTTTTTACCTTTAACAGCTGCTCGAATTTTTAAAATGGTTTCTGGAGAATGTTTGGTATACTTTCTATTTTCTTTAATTTTGCGTTTAACTTCTTCTGATCTTGGTACACCCTTACGAGACAACATACGCAAACGAGCTACTTCAGGATCAAACTTATAACCTGAAACTCCTTCTCCTCCATCTGTATGATTGGCTAAACAACCTGTATTATTATCTATTCTACCGTACTGTTTAATATATTCTTTTTCTTTTAATAAGGCCTCTTGTTCAGTTAAGTTAATTTCTAAGTAATTAACTAATGGTTCTATGCCCTCTTTTAAAAGTTTATTAACTATTTTAGTCTTTAAATTCTTTTCGCGTAAACATGTTTTACAGTTAATATGAAATTTAGCTCTATAGTTTTTACCCTTACCTATATAAAAAGGTTTACTGTTAGGGTAACATAAACTATATACATAATAAACCTTTTCCATATTAGTATTTATTGTAACAAATATCTATTGCAAAAGCCTTAAAATGGGGTTAATATATTATTATGCACGGACGATTCCCAAAACTTAATAGGCGTTATCTAATTAATGAACTCTTTCCTCTCCTTTCAAAAGAAGAAAAACGTTCTATTTACTTCCCAACTAAAGAAGACCGAACTAACAGAGGTACTAAGCAGGACATGAGAATGTCTAGAGAAGAACAAGAGTTGTACGATAAAAAATATAAAGCTAAATAATATGACTCCATCAGCAGCGGGAAAAGGAGACGATCCCCGCCCAGTAAAAATTCCCAAATATATTAAGAATTTCGATCAAATTAAATGGTCTAAGAACCCGCGTAAACCCACTAAGAATGTGAAGGGAAAGCTGGTTTATGTGTACTAATTTGAATAAATATTAGTAGCTCGAAAATACTAAAAGATAAAGCTTATTTGTTGTTGTCGTAACTTCGAATAAGCTCTTTTAGTCTTTGAAGAGCTAATAAATGTTTGAAACAATTTGTGTTATTCTTTTTTGCTTAATTGTAGTCTTACAAGCAATTAAAGAATGTAATAAAGAGGAATAACTCTTTATACAGGTATAATTGGAACTCTGAACAGACTTCCATTTAGACGTAAAATAACTGAAGATACCTGATTAGTAAATGTATTATCAGATCTTGTTGATAAGGGCCATGTAAGAGAACCTATAGATAATTCATTGTTTAATTGTGCAGTAGCATTAGTTCCAAGCACTATGACACCCGATAGACTGTTTGTAGCTACATTGGCTGTATTACCTATAATAATATTGTTAAAACCTATGGTATTTGTACAACCAGCACAATTACCAAAAAAGTTGTTATAACTACCTGTAGTGTTATTGCGACCAGCACGATTACCGATGATGTTGTTAGAATTTCCGTTATTACAGCTACCGCAACCAGCATAAGTGCCCATGAAGTTATTATTATCACCTGAAACACTATTGCGACCAGTATTAAATCCTATGAAGTTGTTAGCACTACCTACATTATTAAAGTATCCAGCATTAGTTCCAAAGAAGTTGTTATTAAAACCAGTAGTATTTGCTCGACCAGCTTGTTGACCTATAAAGTTGTTTAAACTACCTGTAGTGTTATTATTACCTGCATTACAACCAAAGAAGTTGTTACAACTGCCTGTAGTGTTATCAAAACCAACAAAACAACCAAAGAAGTTATTACCACCCCCTGTAGTGTTTTGTTGACCAGCTTGAGCACCTAAGAAATTGTTACTACACCCTGTAGTATTATTAAGACCAGCACAACAACCTAAAAAAAAGTTGTTTCTAGCTGACAGACTATCTCTACCAGCCCCAAGACCTATAAATGTATTGTGAGTACCAGTTGTCAAAGCATTCCCAGCTTCCAAGCCAAAAACAAAGTTATGATTACCTGTAGCAGTATCATTGCCTGTTGTAGAATCTCCTAAAAATATATTAGGACCTGCTGCAGCGCCTTTTAGTGTTCTTAGAGATATATCAGCAGTACTAAGAACTATTTGATTAGATTCTGTAGCAACGGCTCCTGTTCCAAGTACTATAACACCACTTAATGCAGATACTTGAGCAGAAGCTGTATTGGCATTATTACCTATGAAAATATTATTAGAACCAGTTATGTTAAAACAAGCAGCCTTATAACCTAAAAAGTTGTTATAACTACCTGTAGTGTTGTGTAGGCCAGCACTTAGACCTATAAAAGTGTTATTACCACCTGTAGTGTTAGAAACACCACTATTATAACCTAAGAAGTTGTTACAACCACCGAAAGTGCTAGAACGACCGGCATTAGTGCCTAAGAAGTTGTTATGATTACCACGACTACAACAGCCAGTATAACTACCTAAGAAGTTATTGTTACTACTGCAACAAGCAAAAGCTCCTACACATTGACCCAAGAAGTTATTGTTGTTGGAGCAACAAGCCCCGATTGCTGTTCCGTTACCAAAGAAGTTGTTATTACTACCACCACTATTACAACACCCTACTTTACAGCCCATGAAATTATTATTACAACCACAACTACAACTACCAGCACAATAACCTAAGAAGTTGTTAGAACCACCTGTAGTGTTAGAAACACCACTATTATAACCAAAGAAGTTGTTATTACTACCACCACTATTACAACCAGCATTACGACCTAAAAAGTTGTTATTAGAACCACAAATGTTAGAGCCACCAGCACAATAACCTAAAAAGTTATTACTACAACCAAAGGTATTAGATCTACCAGCACACCTACCTATAAAGAAGTTATTATTCCCACTTGTCAAAGCATTGCCAGCGCTCAAACCAAATACAAAGTTATGATTACCAGTAGTAGCATCTCTGCCTGTTGTGGCATCCCCTATGAAAATATTAGCTGTCGGTCTAGTACGAATCTGCACAGAACTAATTTGTAATGTTTCGTTAGCTGTTACTAAGTTTACAACCTGGTTAAGTGTAGCTTTTAATTCTGCAGTACCATCTGCTTTATAACCTACTATATAATCTGCAGAAGTTAAAGGTGCTGCAGTATTAAATTGAGTAAAATTCTTTGTGGACATATGTATATTATATTTATGTAATTCCTATTATATCTTCTTCAGCAATAGTTGTAAGAACTTCACCATTAATAGCTAAAATTTCAATTTGATCTGTATCTTGAGGAGATAGAGAAAAACTACCAGAACTAGTATTAGAAATAACTCTTTTAGTACTAACAGGTAACCTTATTGCAGGCCTATTTACTGGTACTTCAGGTCTATTTCTTCTTAAATTTTTAAGATTAAACTGTTGAAGTGTGAGAGCCATATCTTAGACTATTATTTATTGCCTGATAGAACAGAAACTCCAGATGACCAAGGTCTAAGCTCGAGCTGGGTCTGTACTCCAGAATACGGATACTTAACAACGTATTGAGTTAGTTTGCCATAACCTGCTGGGTTCTGGACTATAACATCTATATAGCCTGCACTAACAGGGGGAGGAACGTTTATAGTAAGCGTATTATCAAAGTTAGTTGAATAATTTGAAGATAAGAGTTTGTAAGCTGTGAAGCTTGGGTATACTGCTGAAAGTTTAGGGATAGCTGAAAAAGGTCTGTAAAGAGTAGTACCAGATAGGGATCTTCCAGAGAGGTATACTGCTTGTAGCTGCATAAAAGATTTGCCGTAAACGTTAAAGGTTGCTGACAAACCTACATATGTAACTGGGGTGTATGGTTTCTTTAAAAGAATCATTTTAGTTAATAATACTAGGTTGAGGTTGAGCTGAAAGAACCTTACGTTCTGTTGTCAGTTCATTAAGAGCGTCAAGAGAGAGCATAGAGTTAAGACCAGCTTCAGTTGAATAATTGGAGTTAATAGTGAAGATAGTACTTTCAGGACTTGAAGGCTTGGATTTAAATAACCAACCCTTAAAGGTAAATGAAGTTGTACCTTCTACTCTAGCAACTGTTGTTGAATTAATATCATAAGGGTAGGTTGCTGTAATGTTGCCTGACCAAATAACCTGAGATCTAATTTCATAATCAGGCATTGAAGGGGTTCGCCAAGACACTATAATATAAGGATCAAAATAAGGAACAAAATTAGTTACGATCTGATCGTAATCTTCTTGAAACCGGGTTAAGATTGTCATATTGATTGCTAGGTCAATAGGTACGGGTTGTAAAAGCTTATTAGTTAGAGTAGGGTTAGTTGAGGTCATATAAGAACCCTGAATCTTATTAAAGACTCTATTAGGATCTCTTGAAATGCCTCCGTTGGTTAAAGCTATAACAGGTAGTTGAAGGTTTTGAGCCTTATCTAATAAGTCTGCTAGTACCCGTTGCTTAGGTGCATAGACAAAGCGGCAACGAATAGAGTCTTGAGGGTCTCTTAAGTTATTATACCTCTTTACAACAATATCGTCTAAAGCAGAAGCCAACATTCCCACCATTGTCGAAATTTCAAAATCATAGGTGTACTTTCTCACTTATATTATTTAAGTGAATCTTCTTCCCCGGCCTCTAAAACGTACTTGAGTACTTCAAGCTGTACCTTAGCCTTTCCTTTAACACACTTCTTAGCATTAACTGCATCTAAGACCTCATTAGATCTTTGGTCTACATAGCCCCGAATAAACTTTAGAACTTCTCCGCCTCGAGAAGACATAAACTCCTTAGCATCTTCATTACAGAGCTCTTTATAACCTGGGTTGTCAGGATCGATCTCTCCAGATTCAATCTTCTCTCTAAACCCTTCAAGGTACTGGTCTTGACGGCCCTTATAGAACTTCCGTATAGCTTTGCGAAAGAGTATAAACTCTCCCTCTCTAATTTGTTCTATGTCAACAACCATAAAAACAATTATGGCTTATAGAACAATAATGCTACCTATAAACTATCCCCAGCAAGAAGTCTGCATTGCTTTTCCCATTCCATCTCAGGAGGATAATTAAAACATTCTGCAGTCTTTTTTGGTTGTAGCTCTTCAGGAAGATAATTTAAATTGAACAACGTTGCTTGTATATCTTTAATTATTTGTTCTTCTTTCATATTTTTTATTTATAATGCTACCTATAATATCTCAAATATTCAGTCTTAGGATTATGGTACTCTACAAGGGGTAAGATCTGTTCAGGCATTCGACGAACAATCTTAGGATCGTTATAAGGAAAGGGATACCATTTGCGATTACGGTACGTTGCCCAATAAGAGAAAAGATATGAATTAACCTGCTGACGATACTTGGTCATATTAATATCTAGTTTGAACTTTTTAATCTTCTTTTCTGTCCTCTTCTCACAATCCCATTCCAGCTCTATAGTGTCCTTAAAGGCCTGAACAAGTCGGTCGTCCGGATACTTTGTACCTGAACACCATCTCTCAATCATTGTAATCCCAGCATCAGCCTTACCCCACAACGGATGCTTCTCTAAAAACTGATCCATATGACAGGATTCGTGAACTAAGACATCTAGCCAATCTTCCTTCTGCGCTGCTACTTTTAGATCGGCATCATCAAAGTATCCTGAACACTTAATACCATCTGTATCTACATGCTTAGATGGTACAAGGTGAAACCCGATGCCATGCTTCTGACAATCAGTAGCTACTTTTGCTACTAGCTTTTGAACATTGGTCATGTTAAGTTACGAGCTAGGGTAGAGATGTCTCGGAGCAACGACGTCCGGGTATTAGGAAGCTGCAATCCCAGGTCTTTAATCTTATCTGTAGTCAAGACGCAGTTAGAACGGTTAGCCTTAGTATTAAGGTCCTTCAACTCAATAAACCGCCATTTAGAATTTATAATCTTATTATCCTTTAAAATCTCAACTACCTCTTCAGCTTTAACCGGCTCAGGGTTCACAACGTTGTAAATCCCGTATTCAGGTTTAGCGCTAATAAACCGAACTACAAACTCATCGAAATCATTGAGAGAGGTAACTGAATTAAGTTCATTAATGAGAGTGTCGTAATTGAGAAGCTTGCTGAAATAATTCTTTCGAGTTAAAATATCAGTAAAGGGAATTCTAATTCTAAGAACATAGCAGTTAAACTCTTTAGCAAAGGTCTCAAAGACATGCTTACACTTTGAATAATAGGATGACTCGTTCGAGTAGATACCAAAGTTCGGTATATCTTCTTCAGTAAACTCTTTTTCGTATCCAGAATAAATGCACCCTGAACCTATATGTATAACTGGAATCTTGTATTGGTTACATAGCTTAACCACCTGCATGGGGTACAGGACATTATAGGCATAACAAAGCTCTTTATTGTCCTCGCAAGCATCAACGTTAGGTACTCCAGTATACCCAGAGCAATTAATAACCCATTTGATATCTTTATCGTTTGTATCAAGAAAATCCTTAAAAGTATTCGGATCAGTGTAATCTAGCTCTGACTGGGAAAAGATCTTATGGTCTATACTGTTTTGTTTAAAGTGCTGAGAAAGATGGGTCCCAACAAAACCTTTGCCGAGTATTACGTGATACATAGATATAGTTTATACTCAAATTAAAGACCATTCAACTTCTTTAAAGGCTTCCAAACTATTGCCCCCGGCATAAGAAATAGCAGAGGTTAGGTCTTGGTGTACCTCTTTAAGCTTCTGCTCATAGGTCATACCGTTCATAGGCATTGAGAGTGTCCGTCCTTCAATATTCTTCTTGTTACCGTTCATCAAAGAGGCAGACCCGAAGTAAAGCTTCTTAGTAGGGTCAGTAGGGTCAACCATAGCTGGTGAATCAATACAGCGGGCAAACATAGATCCAGCCATAACCATATCAGCTCCCGCTACCAAAGCCTTAGCAATATCACCATTACAAGAAATGCCTCCATCAGCAATAATGAGAGGTGCAACAGCCTCATTGTACTCTTCCCTAGCCTGTCTGATTGTATTAACAGTTGAGAACATAGGAGAGGCAAACCCTGTCTTGTTGTAAGTAATGCAAGAGGCTCCACAAGCAATCCCTACCTTTACAGCACTAACATAAGGAGCCATTCTAAAGAAGGCTGAAGGGGTAGCAATATTGCCTCCAATAATAAACAGATCGGGTAAAATAGTCTGCTTAATAGTGTTGAGGTATTTGAGCATATCAATAGCTTCTTCATGATCTCCATGAGCTACATCAACAGTAACAAAATCTAGTCTTAACTTCTCGTTAACAATAGTCTTAAGCATCTCAACATCTCTCTTCTTAATACCTACTGAGATAGAAATAAAGGGGAGAAGATCTTTGCAATCTTTCATCCTGCGCATCCAGTTTAAAGTCTCATCATACTCATAAAACCTATGCATGATATAAAAGTATCCGTTCTGTGCCAACCAAGTTGCTTTGTTCATGTCTACACACGAAGCCATATTAGCAGGCACTAAAGGAAGCTTGAAAGTAAACCTGCCGAAGTCTACAAACGTATCCGCCAAAGCTCTTGACTTAAGATCTGAGTAGTTAGGTATTAGGTGAATGTCTTTGTAGTTAAGAGATTTGTTCATCGTCGTCATTTTCTTCGTCAGGATCAAAACCAAAACGTTTAATTGCTTCTTCTTTGCAGAGCGTTACACACCAGCCTTTAGAATAAAGCTTTCCTGGTTTACCTGTAACTTCACAAGTGATAGAGGAAAGGTACTCACAGAAATCAATAGTACTCTCTATCTTGTTGTAATACTTGTCTATGTACTCATCTAGCTGTTCAGGTTTTTTGAGCTTAGACTTTATTTCATCGTAATTTTCAATCTCTGCAAAATTCCAATAAACTCGAAGAGTACCGTACTTCTCTTTAATCTGCATAAAAACAACACCCGGGCAATGAAAACAACCGTCAAAGCCTTTATCATTATCATAATTAGCTTCTTCTTTAAGACCTAGAAAATACGAGACATTCTCTTGAAGATGTGTGATATATCCGCAAAGGTTATCTAAGATATCATACCACCCAGAACCACATTCTGCGCCAAAACACATGAGAGATTCTTTAGGGGGTCTGTTAATATCTCTGAACAGCTTTGGATACTTAGCAATTAGTTGCTGCTCTAATTCTGGCTTCATTTAGTTTTCTCTTTTAACTGTTCCTCATATCCCTTTATCCAATCATGTACCTGATCGAAGGACCAATTTATAACTTTAGGAACAGCATCATTGAACTCTTTATACAAGGGCTTGAAGTCCCCCCACATCCTCGGGTCAATGTTAGCACAAGGGGCACCACCACCGAACATTACAAGAGCTTCATCAACTTGTTCGTTGTATTCTTTTTGAGATATTCCAGCCATATATATTTTACTTTCTAGGTAAGAGTATAGCGGATACCTGACACTCGTCAAGCGGATAATCTCTGTACTCTCCAACCCAATGCTTATCAGTGGGCTTATAAAATGTTTTTACTTCTTCCACTTTACTGAGTTCATTATACCCTTCCTCATACGCTGTAACTAGTACAAGCTTATTAGGGTCTTGTTTCTGTAATTCTTCTATTAGCTCTTTAACTGTCATATTTTAATGTTTCTTTATTTGTTATGTGAAAAGGTATTGGTTAGTGGTCATACGTCCATCTATGATTATACCGTAATCTTTTTCAGTATCCAGATTCCAACATTCTAAAGGTGTATTCATATGAATGCAATCAGGTTCTTTTACTGTTGTATGTCCCACAATTTGTTTGCCGGTATCAATAGAAGAATTAAATTCACCTCTCCAATCAAGCCATAAAACTCCACCTATGGGTTGATTACCGCCTCGATGATAACCGGCACCTGAAATAACCCAATTGTGTTTATATTCTAAGTTTCTAAAATTTCTCCAAACATCAGGCAGAAGTTCGTTCACAAAACGTTCTTTTGTATAACTATAGGGAAAATGACGAATAGAAATACCACCATGCGATAAAGTCCATCCTTGTGTTATATGAGCAATTTTAAAATGCTCCAAAAAGAAGTTATCTTTTAGACCATGATCAAAGAAAGCATGTCGGAACTTTTTTGCTTTAGATGTTGTAAAACCGGAGCAAAAATATTTTAAAGTTTTAGAAATTCTGTGAAGAGAATAATCTTTGTTCTCATAAATGTATGACAAGTCATGATTACCTAACAAGAATACAAATTTATCTTTGTTGGGATGTTCTAAGATTAAATGCTTCAAATATTCACAAGTCTCTTCAAACCCGGCAACCTTAGGAGGGTCAAAAAAAGAGTCAAACCAATCACCGAGAAAGACAACTTCATCGTAATATTTTTCATTTTCTAGTATACGCTTTACAGAGTCAACACGCTGATGGACATCTGGTATAACTAAAGTCCTCATTAAAACTCCATTCCTAACTGACCGAACCCGTTAACATGATATGCATTCATAAACATATCGTAGTTATGATACATATTGCCTCCGACATAATAAAGCCTTTTCTTGTCTTTAGTTTCATGAATGGGGTGTTTGACTTCAAGTCCTAGCTTGTTGCTGGCGTTCTCTTTTTGATTTTTAGTGTAATCAAACTCCCCTAACATCTTAGTGTAAGCATCTGGTCTGTCCACAAATAGCTTCCTCATATCATTGTGTGTACAAGAGCACAACAAGAGTATTAAGATCAATAAAGCTGATTTCATTTTAGTTCATTAAGAATTGTATCTAATTCTTCTTTAGATACTTCTTTATAAACCTTATTATCTACTTTTGAACCGGAAAGTTCAAGCAAAAACTTAAACCAAAGAAAAGAAAGTTTCCAATAACTTCCTCCATTAAAGTAAGAAAACCGAGGAACGTAAACGTTCTCTGTAAAGGGTACATTGCCTGCCCAGATAGATAGTTTACCGATATTGATAATCATGTCCAAAAGTAGTCTCGCTTCTTAATAAGCTCTGTAATAATCTTAGTATCCTTCTTATCAATAAGGGCTTCTAAGCGATTAACATCTCCATATACCTCTTCGTATGTCTTTCCGTAACGTTCTTCACAAGTCTTCATAGTACGAGTTACATTGCCGTGCTTGTCAGTTTTAGGTTCTTCGAACAATTTATCAAAATTACATTCAGGATAGGCTGCATCTCTTTGCTTCTCTAAGTCTGGACGTTCGATGGTGATATACTTGTAGGCAGACTCTAACCAAGTTGCAAAAGCTTTATGATGTTCATCAGACTCCCAATCAACAATACCCTTTGAATATTCATCCTCGTAAAACGATTTAATAAATTCAAAATTGACTACAACGATGAGGTGAGTTAAATCGCTCCATTGACGAGGAATAACCTTACGGAGTCTTGAATGCTTAGGTTTAAAGATAGGTTTAATTTGATCGTAGTAAAGTCTTTGGTATCTATAAGGAACAATATCCCAAATATCCCAGACGCCAAAACGTTTATCAAGCCAACACCGGACGCTAAAATTAAGCTCCTGCCAAGCATTGAGCTTAGCTTCTTTCAAATAGTCTTCCCTTAACTTATGATCTCGGGCTATAATCTTTTCAACATTCATATTGTTATAATAATTTATCTTACAAAGAAATCAATCTTTATTGTCCTCAAATTGATAAAAATAAAGTTCCTCTTCTCCAGCAAACCATCTTCTGCCGCTATATTCACATGAAAATTCTCGACTAAATGCTTTCCATGTTTCATGACCTTGAAGGGGTTTACCTATCCAAGCCCCTCCATCTCTCCATACTACTCTATTGCCGGGTTGTATAAAGAGCTGTCCTCCCTTACCTTTCAGTAAATGCCCTTGTTTATGGCCTCCTGGATTTTCACTTTGCCCGGTTTGAAACTCTGGACCATAACACCAATCAAATGTCATTAGGTATTGGGCTTCATGGTACTTTTTATCTTTTAAAATAATTTTGCATGCCGAGTTCTTTAAGTACTCATACCTGTTACAAGAGACGTAAGGGGAATAACAATCCCATAGCTGTAACCAATCTAAGGGATAATTTGTAGAATGTTCATCCTCTTGTTTATGAATTAAATATTGGATAGGTACTCTTGTATGCACTGTGCCCATTTCTGACATACAAGAGAACAGACCACACCTTCTACTCAAAGAAGTAAAAGCAAATACCTCAACAGGTATATAGTTCTTAGTCTCCTTTGGTAATCTGTCTTGTATAAAGCCGGTATCTAGATAGCCCGAAAAGAGAGGTATATCAATATTGATGTAAGACATAAAAATATATTAGTGGCATATTTAGTAAGAGCAAGCAAAATATAGGAATGAAAAAAGTACTCAAACCTGAACAACCAGAAGAGGCTATCTACTACTCAGACTTCTCTGGAAAAATATTTAAAGACTTTGTACCTGTTACTGTCAAAATAGAATGTAGCTACGGATCTAAATACGATGGATCTGAAGTTGAGCTTCATTTAACAGATATTGGTCTAGAAAAACTTCTAGAGTTCTTTAAAGCTAATCTTTGTCAGGAAACTAAAAATGAATTACAAAGAAATTCTTATTGCCAGTCTTCTGACAGTCATTATAATAACAAAGAACTCAACCAAAAACTAATATGAAATCCATCTCAAAAACCGTTAAAGTAAAAGAAGAACACTACATTGAATTCACTGATGAAGAGCTTCAGGCCCTCAGTATAGAGAAAGGACAGAAGTTCTCTTGTAAGATTGAAGATGGAGGCTTGAGATTAGAGCCTTTTGATAAAGTAGAGCTAGAAATAGGTAACTGGGATAGAGAAGTTCTAATAATGCTTATACAAGAGTCTTGTGAACGAGATGTATCAGTAAATGAAGTTATTAGTGATTTATTGGAAAAAGTAATCGAAGATGGAAACCTTTAATATCGTTTGGAAATTTGCTGTTGTAGGATTCCTACTGGCAATCATAGTATCATTAGGTATGATTAAGCTAAAGATTGATAGTATTGAACGTCTCTTGATCGTACCTGATGCAGAGCTCCCGATTTACGAAGAAGTACAATGAAGCCAAAGTGGAGGCAGGCCTACATGGATGTTGCCGAGCGCTTTGCTCAGCTCTCTTCAGCTAAGAAACTTAAAGTTGGAGCAGTATTAGTTAAAAGAGATTCAATAATTGCAATAGGTTATAACGGAACTCCTTCTGGGTGGTCAAATGAATGTGAAGACAAAAATGGTGAAACTAAGCCAGAAGTATTACACGCGGAAGCAAATTGCATTGCTAAATTAGCAAAATCTTTTATGTCTGGAGAAGACTCTATAATGTTTGTAACTCATGCACCTTGCATACATTGTGCAAAGATGATCTATAGTGCAGGGGTTAAAAAGGTGTTCTATAAAACTCTTTATAGAGATAATTCAGGAATAGAGTTCCTTAAGAAGTGTAGCGTATCTGTAATACAGATTACTTAGATTTCGATTTAACCTTCTTCTTAACAGCCTTCATAGGCTTCATGTGCTTCTTAACAGCCTTCTTCTTACCGTACATATTAGCTTCAGTTAAGAATTGTCCAGCGATGGCGTTGAAATGTGGTGTGTTGATTTCCATATAATAAATTAGTCTTCAAACCCAACGTTCATAGATTTAGGTTCAGATGCAATAGCATCTTTGTACGCTTTACCAAATGATCTCTCAAACTCTTTGCGTCCAATATCTTCAATGTCTCCCTCTTCACGATCTAAGGCTTGAATGTCTTGATCTGAATTCTCAGCTGTTGCATACTTAATAGCTCCTACGCGAATGAGAGCTGAGGTTGCTTTCATAGCAGAGCCTGTATCAACTCCGCCGCGTTGAATAGCTTTAACTAGATCTTTACCCTTCTGGACTTGATCAGCAATATTCTCAATTCTGGAATAATATGTCTTAAGGTCGTCAGAGAGCTCAACACCAGCAGCTGACATCTCATCAGGTGTTAAAATTTCATACTCAGCATCTTCTATAAAGCGAGCTGCTTTAGGTTGTTTAGGTTGAGCTGGTTGTCCGTTCTCGACAGAACCTTCAGCATCTTCTACAGCTGCTTTAACTTCTTCTCTAGATACCCGAGCACCGTATTCTTTTTTAGCATCTCCGAGCTGGGATATAAGTCTTGCTGTATAACCTGCAACAGCTTTACCTGCACTAGGGACTTTAACTCCCTGTGAAGATTCAATACCCTTTATAATTTCAATAAGAGCATTAGAAATAAAAGCTCTATAAGCTTCTTCATTATTAGCAGGATTAGTACCTTCAGGAAATACTTTATCAAATAAATCTTTAGAAATCATATCTACAACCTCTTCTTTTGATTTACCTAAAACATCAGCTAGCTTGCCAATGAGGTAACCTCCACCAGGGGCTGTACCGATACCGGATTTAAGAGAACTAGTAAATGCTCCGTATTCAGCATCAACAGGTGTAAGTTCAGTTATGATTTGTTCAAATAAAGAATCGAATTGCTTGGTTGCCATATGTTTATTATTTATGTAATTTGTGCTTTAATCTCTAAGATCTTATTATAGTATTGAGAAGGGTTAGTATTTTTAATCCTGACCTTAGATAATTTTTCGTTGAACTCGCTTTTTAACCCGAGTAGGCCTTGCAAGCGATAATCAAAAAAGGCTAAACCTTCATGAAAATATTCTTCTACTCTAAAAGGAATAGGAATTTCAAATGACTCTTTGTTGTTTTTAGATGTAAAGAGTGTGATGTTGAGATAGTAATGAGCTCGTTTAAACAGTACAAGCCTGCCTTCTTTGATAATCTTTTCACCTAAAGTAAATTTTATAGAAGATTGAAGATGTCGAGTGAGAAAGGTCTCCCCGGGCAACTCTTCTAGGTATGTAGATGCTACGGATATCATTTGTTCATAAACCCAGCCTTCTGACCAGCAGGCATTGGGGCAATTGAGTCATTAAAATACTGCCACCATTCTTTAGGATCAGGTGAGGTGTTGATAACGGCAATTACCTCTACATCATTACAGTTAATACATCTATAATTTTGCATAAAAATATCCCAAGTTATAATTAAATTCTTTTGAGCTGCATTAAATTTAGGAGTTTTAGTCGCAGGTTCAAAGTTAAGAATATTACGTCCGAGCTGAGACATGAGAAGACCTTTATCATTTGTGCAGAGCATTCGGCGATAATCCCCAAATCCGGCCTTTTCTATTCTCCTTCTAAATCTCAGCTCAACAACATTAGTCATTAAGAGCTGAGCTAAAGCTGCCCGGCCTAATCTCATTTCTTCTTTTTCTTCTTGTCTGCCTCCTTTTCAATAGGCTTACAAATACCGAAGATTCGTTCTTCAGAAAGAAAGACTAACATCTTACCATTCTTCTGAATTGACTGCAGACCTCTATCCCCAGGAAAGATAATTACATCTCCGACCTTAACCTGTTTACAAGCCGGGCCTGCAAGCTTGACCTTTGCAACCCGCCAGGCTCTATTATCAATAACTTGGTTGGGTAGAATAATACCGTTACGCATTATTGACTTACCATCAGAGGCTACATCAACGTACTCTACAGAAATTACATTAGAAAGAAGCTCTACAATTTCATAGTCTTCTGGAAGAGGTATATCCTTGTAATCATCTGGTGCAATTCCGTTAACTTCAGCATCTAGTCCTGCCATCGAGTGAGCGATCATATATAGTATAAATTAAGTAAATTGTTGTTTAAGTTCAAGTAATAGTTTCATCTCTCTCCTAGACACTTCCATATTACAGGCCAGCATATCAACTTTGTCATCTTCTTTAGTCTTCTCTTCCTTAACCTTCTTAACATACTTGATAAAAGGGGACTGTTTAGATTTAGGGAAAAGCTTTAATAGAAGCTTATAATGATGCATCTTATCGATATTGCCTAGTATGTTAACGGATTCATTAATACCTAGACAAGAAGAGGGTGATACAAAGCTCAACCAACGATTAATAAGAAATGGGATATAGTCTTCTAAAGGTAAATTACCCTTCTTATTAACTGTTATATCTTTTATGTACTCAAAGAGCATTAGACAACGATTTTTGTCGTAGCAACAAACACATCACTTAAGATGGAATAAAAGATACCTGCAACATCAGTCATGAAGTTACGAGCTTGATCTTCGTCGAGTTCAGTTGAGTAGGCGAAGTCAGGAGCTCTTGAACCAGCATCGATGTTAATACCGAGGTGAATCAATACGGCTCCATTCTTCTCAGCTGCAATACTAACTGAAGCTTTCTTGTCACCTTTATCGGTTACAATCATAATGTCATCTCCATCAACATAGCCTTCCTTATTAAGATACTTTGAACAGAGCAAAGAGCCAACTTGAGCATTTAACAAACGCTGAAACAAGACACCACCCCAGATATCCTTATTAGGTATCTCCATAATAAAGTTCATAGCCATATCAGAATAGATATAGTCCTTATTAAGGCTATCTTCAAGATCAATTAAATTTGCCGTCACTTCCATTGGAGCAATAAACGATACAATATTACCTAAAGGGTTAACTTCTTTCTTAAAGAACTTATACGCAAACCTTTCATGAATCTCAACCCCTCCGTATAAATCTTCACCGAATACTTCTTTTAGTAGTTGTCTATTAATAATCATAGTATAAAAATTGTAAAGGCTATTCAGGTTTCTTCAAGGCATTCTGCCAACTATCTTTAAAAATTTTATTAGACTCTTCCCATTCCGGGGTCATGAACGAATTACCCAACCCATGGTGCACTACAAAGATGGGCCAGGTACCCATCTTGAGCTTCTTCTCATTAGCTAGTAAACAAGAGGAAATATTTT